>Ga0209692_10000741_pt1 | contig 61677 bp, 41 predicted proteins | sample tdDd472_FD_187129 | JGI IMG/M metagenome (GOLD analysis project Ga0209692, IMG submission 187129) | Marine sediment microbial communities from the Atlantic coast under amendment with organic carbon and nitrate - tdDd47.2 (SPAdes)... | ecosystem: Environmental > Aquatic > Marine > Coastal >... | reverse complement strand
AGGATGGCCGTCCCCACCGCCACGATCACCGAGTTGCGCAGCCACAGCATGAACGGCTTCTCGGTGAGCATGATGCGGTAGCTGTCCAGCGAGGCGTTGTCGGGAATGATCTGCAGGCTGGTGCTGTAGAGCTGGTCCCCCGGCCGCAGACTGATGCTGAAGACCTGGATCACCGGGTAGACGGCGAACAAAACCAGGATCCACACCAGCAGGTGCACCCACACGTGGCCCCAGAGGCGGCCCGCCAGGCCTGGTCGCATCATCAGTAGGCCTCCTCGCGGCTGATCCGACCATAGCCGCGCACGATGAGCAGCAGGACCAGGAAGATGAACACGCTGAACGCCGCCGCATAGCCGTAGCGGTAGTAGAAGAACGCCGCCTTGTACACGTAGGTCACCAGGATGTGACTCTTGTCCGCGGGCAGCCCCTGGTCCGTGACCAGCCAGATCACATTCAGGTTGTTGAAGGTCCAGATGGTGCCCAGCACCAAAGCGGGCATCAGCACCGGTTTCAGCATGGGCAGGGTGATGTTCCAAAACCGACGCACGGGGCCGGCCCCGTCGATGCGGGCGGCTTCGTAGAGGTCGGCGGGAATACTCTGCAGACCGCCCAGGGCGATGACCATGATGAAGGGGAAGCCCAGCCAGATGTTGGTGATCACGGCGGCGGAGAAGGCCGTCAGTTCGGATCCGAACCAGGAAATGGGATGCAGTCCCAGCCAACCCAGTTTCCCCAGAACCAGATTGACCGCCCCGTATTCGGCGTTGAACATGCCGCGCCAGGTCAGGGCCGAGATGTACTGGGGCACGGCCCAGGGCAGGATGAGCAGGGCCCGGTAGATGTTCCGTCCCGGCAGTTTCTGGTTCAGCAGCAGCGCCGCCCCCAGGCCCAGGGTGAAATGGAAAACCAGGTTGATGCCTGTCCAGGCGAAGGTCTTCAGGAAGATTCGCCAGAAATCCGACGCCCCCGAAAAGTCCACCATTTCCCGCAGCAGATAACCGTACTGGGCCAGGTTGTTGAACTGGGGATCGCGGAAGTGATACATGTTCCAGTTGGTCAGGGACACGTACACGTTGTACACGAAGGGGTAGGCCACCACCCCGAGCAGCACCGCGGCGCTGGGCAGCAGAAACCAGAAGGCCAGCCGCGAATCCCGGCGTTGAGAGCTCATTCGCGCATCCTCTCAATCATGGTTTCCGCCCGCATCTGCATGCGTTTCGCGGCTTCGGCCCCGGTGGCTTCGCCATTCATCACGCTCTGGTACTCCGGCCGCATGGTATCCCAGATGGCCCGCATTTCGGGCACGATGGGCATCAGGCGCCCCTTGTCGATCTGGGCCTGGCTGGCCTTGAGCGTGGGATCATTCTGGATGCTCGGATGACGGCGGGCGGCCAGGTCGCTGGGCTGCACGCTCAGGGTGCGGGCCAGTTCCACCTGCACCGCTTCGCTGGTCAGGAATTTCAGCAGGGCCGAGGTGACCTCAAGTGTGGTCGGGTCCATGTAGGCGTTGGCCGAGTAGCACTTGGCCGACGTCATGGGCGTGGGCCACAAACCGGTCGCCGAAATCATGGGCATGGGTGCCAGTTCGATGTCGATCCCGGCGGCGCGATACCCCTCCCAACTCCAGGGCCCGTTGATGATATAGGCGGCGCGCCCCTCCTTGAAGAGGGTGTCCGCCAGGGGATAATCACACTCCAGGGGCACCAGCCGTCGGGCCTTCAGGTCGGCCAGAAAATCCAGGGCCGCGGCCATGGCCGGGGTGTCCAGGGTCGGGGTAAAGGCGTCGTCCATGACCCACCCGCCGAATCCGCCCAGCCAGGGCACGAGCCAGAAGGGCTCCAGCAGGTTGAAGGCCAGGCCGTAGCGATCGGGTTTGCCGTCGCCGTTTTCATCCACGGTGAGTTCGGCCAGTTGGCGCACCCAGTCGTCGGAGTTGGCGGGGATGGTATCCACCAGGGCCAGGTTGGCCACCAGCGTCAGATGATTGCCCACGTTGTCCGGCAGGCCGTAGACCTGTCCCTCCAGGGTGGGCAGGGTCAGCGGGTCGAAGCGGGCGATTTCCGACGGGGGCAGCAGGTCCCCCATGGGCATGAGCAGTCCCATGATGCTGTACACGCCCACCTTGTCCGCCGGCCCGTAAACAAGATTGGGTCCGCCGTAGGCCAGAGCGGCGGTCTGGAACTGGGTCTGCAGATCTTCGGGGCGGTAGTGGACGCGTTCAACGGTATAGTCGGCAAATTCGGGATGGGCGGTAAAGAACTCGGCCACGTGTTTGTCGAACTGGACCTGTTCCTGCGGGTCCATCTGTTCCCAGAGAACCACTTTGTGGCTACGATCAACCCGACCGCAGCCCGCGGCCAGCCACAGCCCGGCCAGGACCAGAGCCAGCCCGGCCCAAACGCCTGATTTTCTTTGCCTCCGGTTTATCATGGTAGGGGACACTACACTGTCCCTCCTGACGAGACAACCCCTCCTTGCTCCGGTTGTTAAAAATTGTGGATTATTCGGTTTTTGGTTTGATATGAAGGGCCTGTATGAAGTACAGTCCATCACTATGAAAACTCAACAAATCTTCCGCGGAACCCGCCCCGGTGCGGGTCTTCTTTTCGCATTGAGTCTCGTTCTCATAATCGCCTTCGCGGCGTTCGCGGCCCCCTTCCACAGCCCGGTCATTGACGGGGTGATCACCGGCGACGGTGTGGACTGGACCCCCGAGGATCTTGTCGTGGACGACAGCGCCGACGACAACGGCGGACGGGCCATCAACCTCCGGCGCTTTTGGTGTACCTGGGATGCGGAAAACCTGTTTATCGGCGTCACCTATCAGGATTTCGAAGACTCCTCCGCCCTGCGGATCTATCTGGATATGGATGCGGGCACGGGCCCCAATCAGGCCGAAGACCTGGAAACCTTTCCCGGGCGCTTCGCCCTGCCCGACGACCACCGCTTCGAATTGCTCATCGGACGCGAGCCGGCCAGCGGCCTGGACCCGGCTGTCCTGCCGACGGTTCACCTGGTGACGGCCGACGACGGCACCACCCTTGATTTGGCCGGCAGTTTCGAGATGGCACAGTCCCGGCCCCTGGAAGTCCCCACCGGTGATAAAAACGCCCGCTTCATCTTCTGGCACGAAATGGAAATCAGTTTGCCCTGGTCGGCCATCTACCCGGACCTGGACGGCGGGGTCCCCCCCTATGCCGTGGTGAAGGGCGCGGCCGTCATTGCCCGCGGGTTTGCCGACCTCAACGGATTCGACGCCGCCCCGGACAATCCCGGTCTGGACGGTGGGACGTCCCTCGTCACCCTGATGAACCTGCACGCTTCGGTCATCGACAGCGACGGCGACGGAACCGTCGATGCCGCTGACGGCACCATTTCCGGCACGGCCAGCCTGGATCAGGATCCCTTGAACATCCCCCTGACCGTTTCCGCCCGCATGCTCGATTTCGCGGGCCGCGACCCGGTGGCCGACCTCTCCACCATCGTCACCGATCCCACCACCCGCACCTACACCCTGCCCCGTCTGGCGGCCGGCCGTTATGAGGTCACGGTCCGGGCCGAGGGCTACGCCGCTTCCACCTCCATCGTGGACGTGAACCAGGGCCAACAGGTCACGAACGTGGATCTGGATCTGGAAAAAGCCACCGCCATTCGCGGCACCATCGGCTTCGCGGATAACGCCGGTGAGCCCGGGACCGTGACGCTGCTGGACAGTCAGGACCAACCGCTGGACACCGTGGACTTCACCGCCGACGGCGGCGCCTATGTGTTCTACGTCCTGGACAGCGGCCAGTACCGCGTGGACGCCTCGGCCAAGGACTATCTCACAGCCCGACAAGATGTGACGCTCACCGCCGGCACCGACGTGACCGGGGTTGATTTTACCCTGCAGCGGCAGACAGCCGTCAGCGGGACGGTCAGTTTTGCCTCCGGCCCCGGCCAACCCGGGTCCATCTTTTTCCTGGATGCGGCCGGCGAGACCAAGGTGGCGGGCTTTTCGTCCAGTGGGGGCGCTTTCACCTTTTATACCGACTTGAGTGGGGAACACCTTCTGACGTTTGAAGCCGCCACTTATATCACGGCCACCCTGCCGGTGGATGTGACCCTGGGAACCGACGTCACGGGTCTCGACATCGTCCTGGAGCGTCAGACCGAGATCAGCGGCGCCGTCACGTTTCAGTCCGGGCCGGGCGCGGACGGAGTCGTCGCTTTTCGCAATGACCTGGGCGACACCCTCGCGACCCGGGAATTTACCGCCGCCGGCGGCCCCTTCGAGTTTTTCACGGATGTCAGCGGAAACTACTCCCTGGCCTCCGCCGCCCCCACCTACATCACCACCACGCTGCCACTTGTCGTAACACGGGGAACCGACATCACCGGCCTGTCCCTGGACATGCCCCGGGCCGCCCTGGTGTCTTTTTCGGTCGGCTACGAACACCTGCCCCGCTCCGGCCGTTACGACATCCTGCTGCCGGCCAGTGGCGACAGCATCACCTCCGGCGTCTTTTCATCCGATGGGCAGGCCTTCAGCCACTACCTCCAGCCCGGAAACTACCGCCTGAAGGTGGCCGCCAACGAGGGATACGTCCCGCTTGAGCTGGATTTCACGGTTGAATTCGCGGACCTGGACCTGGGCCCGCAGAACCTGGTCGCAGTCCGGGCCGATCACCTTGAAATCATCGATCCGGAGACCGGCCTGGAAATCCCGGAAATTGTCGGCACGGTCTCCATTCCGGCCGAGGACAAATGGTTCATCGCCCAGGTGGACATGGCCGCCCGTGACGCCGGTGGCCGCGACGACATCTTCAATCTGGCCGGCAATCTGGACAACTTCCGGATCACCGTCCTCAAGGTCGACGATTTCTCCCCCACCCGTGGCCGAGTCGGGCTCTACGCGAGCGCCGATCTGGCGGACACGTCCGCCACCGTGAATTTCGTGAACGGCCGGGCCCGTTTCTTCACCACGGACGATGCCGTGGAAGTCCTGAGGTATTTCCTGGCTCAACCGGGCAAGGCGCCCCTGGACGCCCGGATCCTGGTGGCGTTCCAGGACCCCAAGCCCACCACCGTGGTCCTGACCGCCACGTCGGGAACCCTCATCGCCGACAACGTCCAGCCGCTCACCGTAACCGCCAGTCTGTACGATTCCGCCGACAACGAGAGCAAGATCGCCGATATCCCGGTTGTGTTTTCCGTGGCCCCCGCCTCCAGCGGCAAGGGCTCCTTCGCCGTGGCCACCGTGAATACCAACGGGGACGGCCAGGCCCAGGGGGTCCTGCGCGCCACCGGCAGCGGCGTCCTGCAGATCACCTGTTCGGTCGTGGTGAACGGCGCGGTCCTGAAGGTCGTGGGGACCGAACTGGGCAGCGGTGAGGAATTCCTCGCCATCCAGACCCTGCCCGGGGAAACGGTGAGCTGGACCCTCAGCCTCCCGGCCGGCCTCAGCGATCTGGTCAATCCCGTGAATGTCACCGCCCAACTGGAGGACTTCTACGGCAACCCCACGCCCAATCCGGGCCAGAGCATCACCTTCCTGTCCGACCCGCCTTCCCTGGGAAATTTCGACCCGGCCACCGCCCTGAGCGACACCCTCGGTCGGGCCACCAGCCGCTTCATCCCGTCCGGCACCGCCGGGCTGGTCAACCTCTCGGGCACAGGGTCCAGCTTCCCCGCGGATGAAGCCGGCCTGCGTCTGAGAAACGTGCTCCTGGTTCCGGATCCTCTGTGGTACGACGAGCCCCGCACCCGGCAGACCTTCGAACCCACGGACCTGACCGCCCTGGTGGTGGACAACACCCTGGACGAACTCCTGTTGGAGATCCCCTTCAACTCCAACTGGGACGGGCTGCAGCTTCACGTCATCTTCGAGACGAACTGGGACGCGGCCGGGGGCACCGTCGACCCCTTCCTGATGCCCGTCAATTATGGACATGTCCACAAGCCCGACTACGTCCTCACCTCCAAATTTTCCGCCGACGACTACGGCGATTTCCGCCGCTGGAACGGAACCCGCTGGGAGTGGTGGAGCCTGGGAAATCAGGCCTATTCCACGGCCGAGGGCGGCGATTACAGTATCCAGAACGTGTGGACCAGCAAGAGTGCCGACGGTCTGAGTATCCGCATGCCCTGGGCCCCGTTGGGCGGCCGGCCGGATTCCCTGAGGGTGGAAGCCTACCTGACCCAGGAAGTCCCGGCCCCGGATTCCAACGACCCGCCCATCAAGCGCTCCGCCTTCGACTCGGCGCCGCAGGATTCCACCCTGAACCTCACCTTCGACTGGGAAAATCCCGGGGAGGATGACTGGGAACTGGCCCTCGGCCCCGAAACCCTCGTCGCCTGGGGCCGAACCCATGTGCTGAAGACCGCGTTCCCCGAAGCGCCCGTGGTTTCGGATGTCACCCTCACCCCCACCGAACTCACCGGCGGCGAGATCTTCACCCTGACCGCTCTGGTCGTCGGGGCGGTTGACGGGGTCGGCGACGTCCTGGCCGACCTGCGGGGTGTGGGCGGGAACGAACTGACCCGCATGTTCGACGACGGCAGTCCCGCCCACGGTGACGTGATCGCCGGCGATGGTGTTTACGGGGTCCGAACCACCGCGGCCCTCGGCACCCCCGGCGGAACCTTCGACCTGGTCGTCAACGGCTTCGATGCCACCAACGGCTCCGTCGGCAGCGGGTCCGTCGAAGTGAAGGTGACCGCCAGCATCGAGCCCATCCTGGTGGCCGTGGATGCGGTGGGCGATGACCATGGGCCCAACCAATCCGGTCTCCAGAACCTCTACTACACCTATCCCACCAACAGCGCCTTCGTCCCAGGGGCCTTCGACATCACGGACCTCACCGTTTACGAGACCACGGTCAACGTGGGCGGCGAACCGGTGCCCATGATCGCTTTCCAGGTGGGCATCGGCGACTTCCCCGATCCGGCCGATCCCGGCACCGCCAGCTGGAATCCCCTGTACGCCGATCTGAACATCGAAAAAATCGACATCCTCATCGACAGCGGCCCCGGCGGCGCCACGGCCACTTTGCCCATGCGGCAGGCCGCCATGCAGAAGTGGGATGCCTGGGACTACGCCATCGTCATGGACGGCTGGTACAAGGCCCTCATCCCCTCCCTGGGCCAGAACGCCCTGGATTCCTGGCGCAAGAACGCCCTGCGCACCGACAAGGACATCACGATCGTGGGCGACCCTGCGGCCGACGTGGTGACGGCCTTCGTTTCCAAGGAAGCCCTGGGCAATCCCACGGAAGAGGACATCCGCGGCTGGGACATGGTGGTCTGCATGGCCGGTCATGATTTCGGCGGCGAAGAAGCCCTGGGCGGATGTCGCTGGGTGAATGAAGCCCGCAGCGAGTGGCAGTTCGGCGGCGGCCACAACGAGGATCGTGACAGCAATCTCATGGACCTGTTGCTGGTTCCCGGCTCCGGCCGGACCTCCGAAACCACCCAGGAGGAAATGCTCAACTACGAATCGCCCGCGGCCCTTCAGCGACTGGCCGACAACGAAACCCCGGTGGCCCTGGAAATCACCCTCTTCGAGGACACGGGCCCGCCGGTGATCGACCTGGGCGGCGACGGCTCCGTGGTCACCCGTATCGACCCCGTGGAAGACGCCCCCCTGGCCATGAGCGCCCGGATCTCCGACGACTTCCGGGTGGACGGCGCGGTCTTCAGGTACCGGGCCACCAACTACACCGGCGAGGGCTGGCAGCGGGAAGTCCCCATGGGCTACCTGGGCCGCGATCGGTGGATCGTGGACATCCTCCCCTCCTGGTTGGATTCCAACCTGGTCTACTCCCCCGTGGACAGCAACCGCTACCTGGAGTTCGAGATCGAGGCCGTGGACGGATCGCCGGAGAAGAAGGTCTCCCTCAGCCCGGTGACCACCCTGCAGATCAGTCCCAACCGTCTGTGCCGCCCCGCCCCGGCCACCCTGGACACGGAAAACCTGTCCCTGTTGCAGGTGGACGGCTCGGTTCTCCTGGTGACCGACAAACTCCGCGGGCAACTCATCGACCGGCACATCTCCGAGGCCTGGACCGGCGGCGAGGTGAGTGCCGACACCATGGGCCGGTACGTGGACCTGGTGTGGGACGTGTGCGACGTGTCCGAAGTGATCAAGGAATCCCCGGCGGTGCCGGCCGGGGTCCCCCTGGGGGTCTTCCGGGATGTTTTCCTGGCCACCACCGATTCGCTGGGGGGCGAAGTGGACTACCCGGATCGTTTGCCCTCCTCTCTGGAACTCTCCCTGCACTATCCGCAGGAGTGGGTGCCCCAGAACGCGGATGAGCAGAAGATCGCCCTCTACGAGTACAACCTGGTTTCCAACCGGTGGGTGCTAGTGGGCGGAAACGTGACCGACACCGGCAACAACGTCACCGCCACGGTGACCCACACCGGGACCTTCGGACTGTTCCTCACCGACGCCCTGAAATACGACCCCGGCGAGGTCATCTCCGGCATCACCATCTCGCCCAATCCGTTCAGCCCCAACGGGGACGGTTTGTATGACGAGACCACCATCAGCTTCTTCCTGACCCAGGAAGCCACCGTCACGGTTGAGATCTATAACATCAACGGAGACCGGCGCATCGTGCTGACCGACACCTACAACTTCGCGGGCACCGACCAGGACGGGAACGTGCCCCACCGGGTGCCCGGCCTGGTCTGGGACGGCCGGGATTTCGGGGGCACGCTCGTCCCCTACGGCATCTACGTGCTACGGGTGGTGGCCACCTATAACCAGGCGGGCGGCACGCGGTCCATCCGAAGCAACCACTCCCTGGCGGTGATCCGATGATGCGACACAAGCACATTATCCCGCTGATCCTCCTGGGGGCGACCCTCCTGTGGGCCGGGTCCGCCCGGGCCGATTTCCGACATTCGGGCATGGGCGCCCGCCCCAAGGCCATGGGCTCGGCCTACGTGGCCCTGGCCGATGACGCCAACGCCGCCTACTGGAATCCCGCCGGCTGCGGACAGGACGACCGGGTCTCCCTGATGGTGACCCGCGCCTGGCTGTTCGGCGTGGAAGGCCTGTACAACGATTACCTGGCCGCCCAGCTGCCCTCGTGGGGGGATTTCCACTTCGGCGCAAGTTGGGTTCGTCTGGGACTCGAAGGCATCTACAGTGAGAATACGCTGAACCTGGCGGTCTCCCATCACATGCCCTTCCTGGAGGGGCTGAGCCTGGGCGTGGCCGGCAAGATGTTCCTGCTGGAAGCGCCCGGCTACGAGCAGTACAACGACCCCAACTACAACGGCGGGGATCACGACTGGTCCATGGACCTGGGTTTCCTGTACGACAGCGGCGGCGCCTGGACCCTGGGCGGCACCCTCTACAACCTGACCACCCCCAGCCTGCAGCTGCTGGAAAACACTTCCAGCCCCGACCCGGTCTACACCGAGTTCGCGGTGGGCGGCAGCTACTATTTCCGGGACACCCTCCTGATGACGGCGGATTTCCGGGACCGGGAAGGTGAATGGGACAACATCGTGCTGCACGGTGGCGCGGAGATCTGGTTCTACGACGCCCTGGTGCTGCGCACGGGGCTGGACAGCAGCATGGTCACTCTGGGGGCCGGCCTGCAGGACAAGCACTGGCAGGCCGATTTCTCCCTGGAGACAAACAAGAAACTCGGCAACGTGTATATGTTCTCATTCACGGTAAGGAATTGAGGTGAGGGTCCTGAGAAAAGCAACCGCTGTCACGGCCCTGGCCCTCCTCGCGCTCGGATCGCCGCAGGCCACCTGGGCCGGACCCAAGGTCGAAGGCTACTACGAGGCCGAGTTCAGCGCCCAGAAGGACAACAACCGCTGGAACGTGGGTGTCCCCGGGGCCAACGGCATGCCCAAGCACTACGCCGAGATGAAGTTCTGGTCCTGGCCCAGCGACAAGTTCGAGGTGTATGCCAAACTGCGGGCCGAGTCGAACCGCGACGACGACCGCACCCAGACCGTGGACTACTTCACCCCGCCCTGGCTCAGCGGGGAAGGCCACATCAAGTTCAGGTCCAACAAGAGCGAGACCTTCCTCTTCTACCGGCAGAGCCGGTTCTACATCAACGACGAACCCCTGCTGCGCCTGGTGGACGACGGCAAGCTCAAGAACGACGACTGGGGCCCCAAGTCACAGGGCATCCGCACGGACTTCTGGGAGGCCGACTTCCTGGGCATCACCGGTCTGGGCGGCACCGTGATCATCAGTGACAACGGCGGCACCTACAGCGTGGACGGGCAGGACATCGCCAAGGGTGACAACTCCCTGATCGCCCGCGCCCGGCACACCGGTTGGGGCGGCCGCCTCAACAGCGGACTCATGTTCATCCGCAAGGACTGGACCGACACCTCCCGCGACGACTACAAGGATCTGCTGGGGCTGATGTACAACAACATCTACTCCGCGGATGTGGCCTTCAGCCCGCGCAATCTGGTCAATACCGGTCTGCGCCTGGGGCCCCTGAACTTCGAGCAGTCCCGCTGGACCGCCGAAATCGCCTTCAGCCAGCAGCCCTACCAGGAACACGTTTTCGGGGACAGCCGGCACCGGGCCCGGGCCCTCGCCGCCGAGGTGCGGGAAATCCACGTCAGCGACGTGACCTTCCACTACTGGTACAACGACTTCGGCGAGGACTTCCGCGACTACAGCAGCTACCGGTTCGACGAGAGCCGGGAATACAACCGGATCCTGAACCACGCCGAGGCCATCTGGCTGGTGCCGCGCAAGTCCATCACCACCAAGCTCATCTGGGACCACTACCGCAAGCGGGTGGCCGACGAACCCGGCGGCGGCCTGCGCCCCGCCACGAGCTTGTACGGTGAGGTCTACATGGAGTTCATCAACGGCTTCAAGGCGCGCTTCGCCTACCGCGACTGGCACGGCTACGACGGCTCGGCCGAGGTCAACGGCTTCATCCACTACCCCGACTGGTTCGGCGAGGTGTCGGTGGAGAACTTCCTGGCCAAGATCCGTCTGCAGGCCCGTCTGCACGACGTGGGCACCTTCCGGCAGGTGACGATCTACGGTTTCGACATGAACGTGAACCTCACCGAACGCCTCAAGGGCTACGTGCGGGCCATGAACGTGAACGAGGAGACCGAAGCCCGTCACACCCTGTTCGCCCAGCTGAGGTACGACCTGGGCTGGGGCGCTGAGATCTATTTCGAATACGGCGACGGCGGCCAGTCCGACAACCTCGTGTACACCGACTGGTTCATCAACGAGGGCAGCGGCGCCAACCTGACTGACAGATTCAAATTCCTGGTCAAGGCCTGGTTCTGATATGGAGCTAAAAATGAGCAAGCATCCGCGTAACTACCTGTTGAGCCTGCTGATCCTGGCGGTCTGCCTGCAGGGCACAGCCCTGGCTGCCGCCCCCGCCGCCGGCGACGGAGGCGTTGTCTTCAGCTACCTGGCGCCCGACGCCGCGACCGTGTTCCTGGCCGGGGACTTCAACGGCTGGAACGCCACGGCCCTGGCCCTGACCAAGGGGGCCGACGGGGTTTGGACCCTGGCCGTCGCACTCGAGCCAGGACGGTACGAATACAAATTCGTGGTGGACGGCAACTGGGTGGAAGATCCCGACAATCCCGAAAAGCAGAGCGATCCCTTCGGCGGCAGCAATTCGCTGGTGACCGTGGCCGCTGACGGACAGGTGGCCGCCGTAGCCGGCGCAGCCGCTCCCGTGGCCGCCGCGACGGCCGCGCCCGCCTCCGTGGACAAGATCACCGTGCGGGCGCCCATCGCCGTGGACGGCGGCATCCAGTTCACCTACGCCGGGAACGTCGGCGCCGTGTTCCTGGCCGGCACCTTCAACGGCTGGAACGCCACCGAACTGCCCCTGGCCGGCGACGGTGCGGGCAAGTGGATCATCGTCCACGCCCTGCCCGCCGGGCAGCACGAGTACAAATTCGTGGTGGACGGCAACTGGCTGGCCGACCCCGAAAACCCCGACACCCAGAGCGACCCCTACGGCGGGGTGAACAGCCTGGTCGTCGTGGGCGAGGACGGTCAACTCGTAGCCGCCGGCACCGGCGGTGACGACGGCGGCGCGTCCGAGACCAGCAGCGACCTGAATGCCCGTCTGACCCTGAGCGGCCGCTACCTGACCCGCTTCGAACTGGCCCAGAACGTGGACGACGACCCCCGCTGGCGCCTGCAGCGTCCCAGCCAGAGCGTCGACCTGAACTTCTCCACCGAGGTCAGCGATGTCGTGGACTCCTACGTGCGCATCCGCATGGACTCCGAACAGAACCTGATCCAGAACAACATCGCCGGCTTCCTGGACGAGGCCCACATCTACGCCAACCCCGGGGCCTTCAGCCTGAGCGCCTACTGGAACGAGGAAATCTACACCAGCGGCGACATCATGCGCCTGGGCGGCAACATCAACCTGCCCGGCACCATCGGCCATGATCACCTGGACTACGGCAAAGGCACCGCCGGCGCCCTGTTCGAGGCCGATCCCTGGGGCATGAATTTCGTCGGCTACTTCGCCAACATCCACAACCAGGACTACTACAACGATCCCGAGTTCTACGACAACACCGGCGGCGACGCGGTGGGCCTGCGCCTGTCCAAGGAATTCGGCAATTTCGAAGTGGCCATTCCCGCCTGGCTGCGGCGCGACCTGATCTGGCTGAGCTTCGAGGACCGGGTCAACCTGCCGTCCACGGGCATTCCCGCCCTGGACCAGCACCTGGCTGAGAGCAGCGATTCCAGCACCTGGTTCGAAAACGACTCCCACTCCTACAACGCCGGCCTTGAGGCCCGCTACCGTCTGAACACCGCCTGGCGGCTGGCCGCCCAGGGCATCTATATCGACGACACCCAGCGTTTCGTGACGGGCAACGAAACCGGCCAGAACAACTCCAACGGCACCCTGGAGGTGCCCTACCTGGAGCGGGACAGCTACGCCGTGCGTCTCCAGGTGGACTACACGCCCGAAAAAATGGACCTCATGTTCCAGCACACCCGCCGCAACATGGACGGCGCCGATCCGGACCAGCGGTTCCTGGAATACACCTACCTTCCCCAGACCGAAGCCAACAAGCAGATCTACTACGAGATCCACCCGGCCCCCGCCCAGGCCAACGAGGCCTTTACCGAACTGGAAATGGACTGGCAGAGCAACGACCGGCAGCTGAAGATCTGGGCCTGGCACCTGACCCAGGACCGGGACTACGGCGCCGCCGGGGCCACCACTCCCGGTGACACCACCCGCACCGACAGCTCCCCCTACACCTGGTACCTGTCCGGGCTGGTTGGCGCGGGCATGAACGACTCGGGGCTGGGCCACGGCGAGCTTGAGTTCGGCCTGCGCCTGGACGACCTCGATGTCCTCAGCCAACGCAACCGCAGCCTGGAGCTCATCGCCCGTTACGACCGCCAGGTGACGCGCAACATGGCGGCCATCGCCGACCTCCGGTTTATTCGGTATAATCTGGAAGGCGAGGATGCGGACGGCGCGGTCCAGTCCGACGACAACGATTATTTCAACCCCTTCGTGGGTCTCCGGTACATCCCGCTGCCCAGCTTCGAACTGGTGTTCGGATACGGCGTGGACCCGGTGGACTTCTCCATCGACTACCAGGGCCGCCAGCTGGGCCGCTGGTGGTACCGACAGAACTACCTGTTTGCGCACCCCGGTGCCGACCTGCAGGAAGCCGAAAACAACCTGGCCAAGGCGCGCGTGTTCACCCTGCGGGCCCAGTTCCTTTTCTAGGAGAGAGAGCGGAATGTCGCGACGATTCTTCCGGATTCCCGGCCGCCCGCATAACGCGGCCACCGTCTACGGTGTCACGGCCCTGGCGGTGTTGCTGCTGTCGGCCATGATCATGGCCGGGTGCAGCTACACCCGCATCCTGCGCAACCGCCTGCCCAGCCCCCACCGCGTGGACGACTTCGAGAACGCCGTCCTGTTCCAGTACGAGGCCCCCCAGGCCCGCAACGTCAACGTGTGCGGCAACTGGGCCGAGAACAACTGGTGCGGCACCGAGCAGTCCGGCCGCTTCGATCACGCCATCGGGCGCATGACCGACGACGACAAGGACGGCATCTGGACCGTCACCCTGCCCCTGAAGCCCGGGCGCTATCTCTATAAGTACTCGGTGGACTGGGGTGTGGAGTGGGCCAACGACGCCAACAATCCCCTGGGTGAGGATGATGGGTACGGGGGGTTGAACAGTATTTTGATTCTGAACTAGAATCGCCCCTGAAAATGACAAGGGCCGGCTGGCAACAGCCGGCCCTTTTTTTCGGCGGGCCCAGGGCTCAAAAAAAAGCCCCCCGACCAACCGGCCGGGGGGCTTGAACAACCTAGCGGTATTCGGATCTACCGGTAGAAGCTCTTCAGGGTGTCCCAGGACTGGCCCTCGGTGGCCACGGGCTCACAGATGCCGCCCAGGTCGTCCCAGCTGCTGGTCAGCGTGGTCTCCGCATCCATGGCGTTCTCGATGACCACGATCCGGTTGCCGACGCTTTCCCAGGTCGCGCAGTCGTCCTTCTTGAACTTGTACTCCACGCTCAAGGGAATGGCCGTGCCCGCGGGATAGATTTTGCAGAACTGGAAGAGGCCGCCGCCCAGGTTGGTCATGGCGTCGCCGCCGGCCCAGTCGGTCGGACCCATCAGACACACGCCGCCGGAGTTGGCCACGCCGTCCATACAGACCTGGAAGCAAACTTCCTTGTCTTCCTCAAGGGTGTTGCCCAGGCCACAGGTGATGGGCAGGTTGTCCCAGCTCTGGGTGTCCAGAACCACCGAGGAAGTCAGGCCGTCGGTGGGCAGGGTCACCAGGCGATTCGGGATGCCTTCCCAGGTGTTGCAGTCGTCCTTCTTGAACTTGTACTCGAAGGTGGGATTGCTGCCGGCGGGGAAGGTAATGGTGCCTTCGTACAGTTCGCCGGAAACCAGGGTGATGGGCACGCCCGCACCCCAGGCGGTCAGTTCGGCCGGGGATCCGACCACGCACACGCTACCCGTGGTCTCGGCACCGCTCAGGCAGATGCTGAAGGTCACGTCGATGTCGTTCGGGGTCACGTTCACCACGTTGTAACGCTGGGGACCCGGGACGCCGTTCTGGTCGTTCAAGGGGTAGAACGCGGTGCCGTCACTCAGGTCCAGGGCGGTGATGTCGACATCCACCCAGGTGGCGCCCACGAGCATGGACACGGGAATCTGGGCCGTGTACTCGTCGTTGCTGCCGTTCTCACCCAGATAGGTCATGCTGAACATCATGTTGCCGCCGATGTCATTGGTCAGGACGATGTCGCACATGAGGTCCACACCCTGGCCGGGCAGGTCGGTAACGCCGCCCTTGTAGACCTGGGCGTAAACGTCAACCGGACCCACAGGCGTGACGTCCGCGCCGCTGTTGGGCCAAACGTTGCCGGCCCAGTCGATGACGGCGAACGCGCTACCGGCCAGGCTCAAAAGCATGGCGAAGACTGTCAGCGTGATCAGTTTTTTCATGATTACCCTCCGAGGGCTGCTTGTGTTGGTTATGGGCGATCGATAGTTGTAGGCCTGCAGGCCCATACGTGTTCAAGGCGGCTGCTCGCGATACAGCCTCCCCAAACGATCGTTGATTATATCATTTTTGACTCTGGATATGGTTATTTTTTAACAGAAATCTTCAAAAATTTCATAAAGAAGCGGGCCGAAAACACCGTTCCGGCCCGCCTATCCTATCGCCTCAGGGCAAACAGCTTAGCCTAGTTCATCAGAATGGCGCCGCTGTTGGCCGGGACCGTCAACTGGAGGGTCGGCGCCCCCAGATTCACGCTCTGGCCCGCCACCAGGCCGCCCTGGGCGCGCGGGAACGAATCGCGTCCCACGATGACCGAGGCCCGCCGGTCCGCATCCGCCGACAGCATGGACCGCACGGTTTCCAGAGTGGCCTCGTCCACTTCCAGGGTCACGGGCACCGAGCCCGCGTTCAGCATGACCACGGCCACCTTGTCCTCCAGGATCCGGGCGAATGCGTAGCATTTGCCGCTGGTGGACAGCGTGACGAACTGGCCGTGCTGCAGCACCTCCGAGTCGCGACGCAGGCGGCCGATCTTGCCGTAGTAGTCGCGCAGGGCCTGACGGCGCGGGTCCCCCTCATAGCGCCAATCCATGGGGCGACGGCAGTCGGGATCCTTGCCCCCGGACATGCCCACCTCGTTGCCGTACCACACGTGGGGCATGCCCACGTAGGTCATGGAGAACATGGCGCCCAGCATGAGCGATTCGATGCGCCCGGCACTGGTCAGGAAGCGAATGGTGTCGTGGCTGTCCATGAGATTCATCATCACGGCCACCGACTGGGGCGGATACTGGAACCGGCCCGGGCTGAGACGCGCGTCGAAGGCCGTCGCGTCGATGGTGCCCTTGCCGAAGAAATCCATCACCGGGTCGCGGAAGAACTTGTAGTTCATGGTGGAGTCGAAGCACTCGGGACCGATCCAGCGGCCCGCATTGCCCCAGATCTCGCCCACCAGCCACACGTCGGGCTTGACCTGGTTGCAGCGCTCGCGGAACAGCTTCCAGAACCAGAACGGCACCTCGTTGGGCACATCCAGGCGGAACCCGTCGATGTCGTACTCACCCAGCCACTTGTCCGCCACGCTCAGGCAGTACTCCACCACCGGCATGTTCGGGTTGGCGTCGGAAATATCGCCGATGTTGTTCTCGTCGGCATTGCTGCGCGTGAGGTCGAAGTTCAGGTTCGGGTGCAGCCCGAAACCCCACCAGCAGTCGTAGTAGTCGCTGGCGTTGAAATCGCGGCCTTCGGGCAGGGGCCAGCGGTGGAATTCGTACCACTTGTAGTACTCGCTGGCCGGGCCGTTCTTCACCGCGTCGCGGAAGGCGAAGTGCCAGTTCCCCGTGTGGTTGAAGGCCACGTCCACCACGATCTTGATGCCCTTGTCGTGCGCCGCCTTCACGAAGTCCTTGAACTCGTCCTCGCCGCCGAAGTGGGGATCCAGGAGCAGATAGTCAATGGGGTCGTACTTGTGGTTGCTCATGCCCGCGTTCAGCGGGTTGAAGTAGATGACGGTGATGCCCAGGTCGTTCAGGTAGTCCAGCTTGTCCTTGATGCCGGCGATGTCGCCGCCGTAGAAGCTGTAGTAGTCAGGCTTGCCGTCGGTCCGGTAGGGGCTGCGCACCAGGCCGCCCACATCGTACCAGTCGTCCACCAGGTGGAAGTACTCGCCGTTGGTCTTGCCGCTGGACGGCAACGTGTTGGCGCCCTGGTACATCTCCTCGGTGAAGTCGGGGTCGTTGCTCTTGTCGCCATTGGCGAAGCGCTCGGGAAAGATCTGGTAGATCACGCCTTCCTTGGCCCACTCGGGCGTGAAGAAGGGTGGGAAGGCCTCGGCGCGGTACTGGAACGGCGCCGCCTCCACCGACTCCCCCATGCCTGTGGCCCCGAAGTAGGCCACCGTCTGGGCGTCCTGGTAGCGCACCAGGTAATCCAGACGCTGGCCGGGTTCGGCCATCGTCACGGTGCCGCGGTAGTACTGGAAGGAGGCGTCCTTCTCCACCGCCGGCAGGGGCATTTCGGCCTTTTCCCCGTTGAGGCTGTACATCAGGGCCACCGACTCCACATCGCCCAGGTGGGCCCGCGCCGTGATGGAAATCTCGGTGGGGCTCAAGGGATTGCAGGTGGAGTAGTCGAAGACCGGTTCCAGGTCGTCGCTGTAGATCTTCCCGTCCCCCAGCTCGATTTCGATGGTGGAAAAGCTGGTGTCCACCGTCAGGACGGAATTCTGTCCGCCGAATCCGTCTTCGCTGGTGTTGGCGTTATTGGGGTCGGCCTTCCAGTTGCCGTCCACCACGAACTTGTACTGGTAGGTGCCCTGGGCCAGCAGCAGGGTGGCGGTGTAGGTGCCGTCGTTGTCGGCGTCGAGCATGGGGGTCTTGGAATCGTTCCAGTCGTTGAAACTGCCGGCCAGGTAAACCGCGCCCACGCCCGAAATGACCGGGGTGTAGCGGAACTCGACCGAGCGCATGGCGCCGTCGCCACCGGCAGCGGCCGCACCGGGCCCCGCCGCAGCCACCGCCCCGGTGCCGGCAGCGGCGTTGATGGCCGTCTGGCCGGCAGGAACGCGCAGTTCACTGTTCTGTCCGCCGAAGCCGTCGTCGGTGGCGTTGGGGTTGCCGGGGTCGGCCTGCCAGGACCCGTCCACCACGAACTTGTACTGGTAGGTGCCGGGTGCCAGGTTCATGACCAGGGACCACACACCGTCGGTGTTGGTCAGGGGGTCGGCGCTGTCGCTCCAGCTGTTGAATTCACCGGCCAGGTACACGCCGGCCGCACTCGAGGCTTCCAGACTGAAGGTCACGGCCACTTCGCCGCCGGTGGCGGCGGCCACGGGCGCGGCGGCGACGGCTACGGCCCCACTGCCGGCCGCCATCTCGTCAACACCGTCGGCCACGGTGACCACGGAATTCTCACCGCCGAAGCCGTCCTCGGCCGTGTTGGGATTGCCGGGATCGGCCAGCCAACTGCCGCCGGCCACGAACTTGTACTGATAGGTGCCCGGATCCAGGTCCAGGACCAGGGTCCACACGCCGTCCGTGTTGGCCATGGGGTTGGCGCTGTCGCTCCAGCTGTTGAACTCGCCGGCGACGAAAACCGGGCCGGGCCCGGCGTCCTGATAGGTGAACGTCACCTTGGCGGCGAGCGCAGGTTGAGCGGCCGCCAGCAGCAGCAGGCCGACCAGAGCGAAAGATAACCGTGTGCGCATGATAGACTCCTTGTAAGCAAAAAAGGCCCCACGGATCGTATCCGCGGAGCAAGACCGGCTACCACTGTACCAGAGCAGGATTTGCCGTCAAGGGGGCTGTTGTTTTGAGCCGGGGGCCGGGTACCGCGGATTCCGGATTTGTGTTATAATGAGGGCCACAGACGTCAAGCCTGCGCGGCCCCTGGGCCGTGTTTTTTTCCCAGGGAGATTCCATGTACCGCCGTTTCCTGCCGCTGACTCTTCTGGCTGTGATCCTGGTCCTGGGGGCCTGCTCCGAAGACACCCCCCTGGGGGGTGGCCATCCGACGGCCCCGGGATCCGACTTCGCCAAGACCCGCAACGACACCTTCGAACTCCTGGCCTATGATCTGGACGCGGTGTTCGTGGCCGGCAGCATGAACGGCTGGACCCAGGACGATCCGAACTGGGAAATGACCCTCCAGCCCGACGGGTACACCTGGCGCCTGATCAAGGCCATGCCCGACAATGTCATCCAGTACAAGTATGTCCTGACCCGCGGCCCTGAAACCGCCTGGCTCACCGACCCGGCGGCCACCGAAGTGGTGTCCAGCGGGTCCAGCGGCAGTCCGTCCTACTGGAACGCCGTCAAAGGGAGTGCCTTCAACACCCCTCAGCCCATGCCCTACGCCCTGGACCGCAGTCGCCTGGTGATCTATGAAATGAGCCTGAACGATTTCAGCTCCACCGGCACCTTCGCGGGCGCCGTGGCCGGCCTGACCGCCGGCTCGGACCTGGAGGACCTGGGCGTCAACGCCATCGAGATCCTGCCGGTGACCGCCCCGTCGTACAACGGCTGGGGCTACGACCCGGTGCTTCAGTGGGCGCCCAACCCGGCCTTCGGCTGGCCCAGCACCTTCGCCTACCTGGTGGACCAGTGCCACCAGCGCGGCATCGCCGTGATCCTCGACGTGGTGGTCAACCACATGGCCGGCAGCGCCCCCCTGCGCCAGCTCGACGACTTCACCGGCCGCAACGACTTCACCACCACCGAGAGCAATCCCTGGGGCCTGGTGGAGCTGAACTGGACCAACGACGCCCTGCGGCAGCACATCCTCGACGGCCTGTCCCACTGGGTGGAGGCCTACAAGGTCGACGGCTTCCGCTTCGACTACGTGGGCGGCGAACCCTACTCCACCTGGATCTGGCTGCGGGCCCAACTGCTGGCCCGTCATCCGGACCTGCTGCTCATCGCCGAAGATTTCAGCTATCCCGCCAACAGCGTGACCTACGGCTACGACGCCCAGTGGGGCGGCAACCACACCGACCAGTGGGGCGGCGGCGGCAACAACTTCAACCAGGTGATGATCACCACCCTCACTGAGGCCGGCTTCTGCGACCGCGGCCAGACCACGCCGCACACCGGCGCCTGGGGCGTGCCCTACAACAACATGTGGGCCGTGGCCAACGTGCTCAGCGGCAACAGCAACTATGCCGGGTCCAATCCCGGCGACGGCTTCAGCGACGTGAAATACCTGGAAAGCCACGACGAGAACCGCGTGGTGTGGGCCGTGGACACCTATGGCTCCGCCGGCGCCCAGGCGGTCGGGGGCCTCGCCAAGGCGCAGCTGGGCGCGGTCATCTCCATGACCAGCGTCGGCATCCCCATGCTCTTCAATGGGCAGGAGATCGGCTCGGGCGAGTACCGCACCGCCAACCCCAGCACCTACAAGATCAACTGGGCCGCCGGGGACACTGATGTGCGGGGCACCTACAAGCGACTCATCGAACTCCGCCTGGAGCGCAGCGCCCTGGCCTCGGAAAACATCTTCTTCCACTGGCGCGACTCGAACCTCGACAATGCCGAATTCACCCTGTGTTACTGGCGGGGGGAAACCGGCGTGTCGTCCCAGGCCACGGTGGTGGTGGCGGCCAACTTCGACCACACCGATCACGACCTGCCCGTCCCCTTCCCCACCGAGGGCTGGTGGACCCGGGAAGACCTGGCCGCGGGCACCGGCACCAACGTGTGGGTGCCGGCCGAAGGGTTGACCCTCACCGTGCCCGCGTCCACCGCGCTGGTCTGGACCCGGGTGCCGGGCATCACCGCCGCGCCCTGATTTTTGCCGATCGAAAACAGGCCCGAACCAACCCCGGTTCGGGCCTGTTTTGTATTTGGGCTCGCGCAACGGGTGTGGTAATCTCCGGCCTCAATAAATTTTCACCGACCAGGAGCACACGCGTTGAGCCAAGTCGTTCTCAAAGACGTCACCAAGATTTATGACGGCCGCATCACCGCGGTGCACCCCATGGATCTGGAAATCAGCCACGGGGAATTTCTCGTGCTGGTCGGACCGTCCGGCTGCGGCAAGTCCACCACCCTGCGCATGATCGCCGGGCTCGAGAACATCACCGGCGGCACCATCGCCATAGGTGACCGCGTGGTGAACGACGTGGAACCCCGCGACCGCAATATCGCCATGGTCTTCCAGAGCTACGCCCTGTATCCCCACATGACGGTGCGGGACAACATGGCCTTCGGGCTGCGCATGCGGAAAACGCCCGGACAGGAGATCGATCGCCGGGTGAACAACGCCGCGGAAATCCTGGGCATCGGCGACCTCATGGACCGGCGTCCCAAGGCCCTCAGCGGCGGACAGCGGCAGCGGGTGGCCCTGGGCCGCGCCATCGTGCGCGATCCCGACGTGTTCCTTTTCGACGAGCCCCTGAGCAACCTCGACGCCAAGATGCGCGTGCAGATGCGCACCGAGATCGCGCGCCTGCACCATCGCCTGGGCGCCACCATGATCTACGTGACCCACGACCAGACCGAGGCCATGACCCTCGGCGAGCGCATTGTCGTCATGAACGACGGCGTCGTGCAGCAGGTGGCCTCCCCCATCGACCTCTACAATCGGCCCGCCAATCGGTTTGTGGCCGGTTTCATCGGCTCGCCCGCCATGAATTTTGTCAGCGGCACCCTCACGCGACAGGACGGCCTGCGCTTCGTGACCGCCGACACACAGGACAGGGCCATCCGGCTGCCGGACCGGTTCGCACCCCCGGAAAAGCTGCTGGATGAGTCCCTGGTATTGGGCATCCGCCCCGAGCACGTGGCCGTCGGCACCCACGAGACCGACGGCGACTTCCCCCTGGAAGTCGGGGTGGCCGAAGCCCTGGGCAACGAGACGTTGCTCTATTTCCAGCTGGGCGACGAGCCCTTCACCACCCGCGTGGCGGGCCAGCGGACCGCTGCCATCGGACAGTCCCTGGCCCTGACACTCACGCCCGAACACATTCACCTGTTCGCGGTAGATAAGATGGGGAAGAACCTGTTGCTGTAGACCGGCTCAGCCGGCGAAGTCGAAAATCCAGCGCACCAGGCCGAAGAGCACCAGCAAACCGCCCTCCAGGCGGGAGAGCTTCCAACCCGTGCGCATGAACACCACCGCCACCACCACCATGGCCACGAGCGCCAGCAGGGACCACTCGGCCCCCGGATGAATGGCCATGGGCCGGATGAGGCCCGCCAGACCCAGGACGCCCAGCAGGTTGAAGATATCGCTGCCGATGAGATTGCCGGCGCTGATGGCGTAGCGTCCCTGGAGCACGCCGGCCAGACTGGTGGCGAACTCCGGCGCGGAGGTGCCCGCCGCCACGATGGTCACGCCAATGACCCACTCACTGATCCCGAAGTGCAGGGCCACCGCCGTGGCCGCCCCCACCATGACATGGCTGCCGGTCACAATGCCGATCATGCCGAGCACCAGGCGGACCACGTCGCGCACCATGTGGCTTTCGGCATCGGCCGCCGCGTCCTCCGCCGACTGCTCTTCCGCATCATGGAACCGCTGCCGGAACAGGAACCCCAGGTAGACCACCAGTCCCAGGAAAAGGATGGCGCCGTCGATGGGATCCAGACGCCGGTCCAGCCCCACCAGCAGGAACAGGACCACCGTTGAGGCGATCAGGACCGCCCCGTCCCGCTTGAGCATGCGCTGGGTGACGGGTATGGCCCGCACCAGGGCGGTGCCGCCCAGAATGAACCCCAGGTTGAAGATGTTGGAGCCCACGATGTTGCCCACGGAGATGTCGCCCTGGTCGCGAAAGGCCGCCATGAGGGTGACGGCGAATTCAGGCGCCGAGGTGCCCAGGGCCACGATGGTCAGCCCGATGATGAGTTCGGAAATGCCCAGGCGCCGCGCGATGCGGCTGGCCGCATCCACCATGATGTGCGCCCCATAGCCCACGATGACCACCGCCACGATGATGATGAGGCCGTTGATCAGGGGGGAATAACTCCCGTAATGAAGAAATTCGGGCAAAACCGGACACCTGCCTGGGGGATGAAATGCAAAACCGGCCCTGGGTAGGCCCGTCAATACAAGGAAACTATCCCTAAACGGCTTCCGATGCTACATTACATTGTCACCATTCTCCAAAGCCCCCCAGAAGGACCGTCCCATGCGCTACACCACCGACATCGTGGTCATCGACCTCGAAGCCACCTGCCCCGAAGCGGACCAGGGCAACAATACCGTGGAGCGCAGCAGCATCATCGAAATTGGCGCGGTGCGCCTGGACCGGCGGAGCCTGGAGATCAAGGACACCTACAGCGAGTTGATCCGGCCCGAGGACTACCCCATCGTGCCCTTCATCACCGACATCACCAAAATCACCCCGCAGATGGTTGCCGACAAGGAGACCTTCGCCGACGCCGGCCGCCGCTTCCTGGAGTGGTACGGCCCCCGCAACAAGGCCATCATCGCCGCCTTCGGGGCCTACTACGACATCCCGTTGCTGCGCAAGGAATGTGCGCGGTACGGCCTGGACTACCGGTCCAGCATCGCCGGCGGCGCCTTCGACCTGCGCGCCGTGGCCACCGTGTGGCTGGCGGCCAACGACCACCGCACCAGCGGGCTCACGCTGACGTCCATTCTGGAGAAGATGGACCTGGCAGACCGATTCACCGCCCACCGAGCCGTCGAAGACGCCAAGGCCGCGGCGGCCGTGCTTCAGATGTTCCATTTGGGGCGGGCGTTGGACTAGATCGCGGTCCGCTTGCGAGGACCTGGCCGTTCCGTGTATACTCACGGCGCCCCTTTTTAGCTGGAGGTCCCCAACTCATGAAGTCCCTGATCCTGGTCCTCTGCCTTCTCGCCCCCACCGTCGCCCGGGCCGAATTCGTCGACGTGCCGCTGTCCGGCCTGCACGGCGACTATGACCCCGGCTGTGCCGAGCCCAATGAAGCCCCCGCCTCCCGGATCATGACCTTCACCCTCCCGGTGGAGGTTGTTTCCGTCAGCCACCTGCGCATGAAGGTGTCCGGGCTCGGATCCGGCGGTGCCGCCATCATCGAACGGGAAATCTCCGGCACGACCTACTATGACACGCTCTATTATCCGGCCGATGTCCGTTTGTTGCTGACGGCCCCGGCCCTCGGCGAGGATTGGTTCCTGGGTGTGGTGGGAGTGCCTGAGCCCTCGGTCATCGACGCGACGAGTCTCCTCAACGGCGGGCCCAACGGTTGGGTCGACCCCAACCTCCTGCTGGGCCAAACCATCACCGCGGAGATGTACATGCAGTTCAACCCGTGCCAGAGCGCGTGGTACGACCCGCTGACGAGCCTGACCGAAGTCTCCCTTGAGCTCGAGGCGGTCACGGTGCCGGCCGAGGCCCGGCTCTGGGACAACGTGAAGGCGCTTTTCCGGTAAGCAGAGTCAGGGCGGGTCGACGCCCCCAGGGCTATTCCTTGGCGTAGCGAGCCACCTGGACAGTGATATTGTCCGGGCCGCCGCGCTCGCGGGCCAGTTCCACCATCCGCTTACAGGCCCGGCCCGGCAGATGCATGGACACCGTGTAAAGGATCTCGTCTGAACTGACCACCTTGGTCAATCCATCTGAACATATAACCACAATGCTGTCCTTTTCGAACGCCACCGGGTCGTAAACGTCTACCTGGACCTCGGAGTCGAACCCCAGACAGCGGGTCAATACGTTGCGGAGATGTTTCTTGTCCGGAGGCAGTTCCTGTCCCTGGCTCTCGTATTCGGCGGCCACGGAGTGATCCTGGGTCAATTGGAACAGTTGTCCCGCGTGGACCAGGTAAGCGCGACAGTCCCCCACGTGGCCGATCCAGAGTTCCCCCCCCCGGATCAAGGCAGCCGTGCAGGTTGTCGCCATGCCCGCCAGCTTCGGATCTCCCGCAGCCTGCTCCAGAATCACGCGGTTCGCCTCGAGCATCCCGTTGAGGAGATGGTCCCCCAGGCTCCCGTTCCTGTCCCTGGCCTCATAGGACTGACAATAGGTCTCGACGGCCAGTTGACTGGCCACTTCGCCGGCTGAGTTGCCCCCCACACCATCAGCCACGACAAGCAGGAAGGAGCCATCCTCCCCGTCATTGGCAATCCCTTCGAAGTCTTCGTTCTTTTTCCTTCGGCAACCCAAATCGCTGAGGCTGGCGAATTGCAGTTGCAGACCCGGTACGGCTGTCGGATATGATTGATCCACGTTTCCTCCCAACGGGATCCCCAGGGGTCCCCGTGGTCATGGCAAGTCGTCTGTCCGCCCCAGCAGCAGATCCGGAGCCTACATGGTCTTGAACTGGAACTGGGTCCCACCGATTCGCACTTTGTCTCCGTCGTGGAGTTCGCAATGGGCCATGCGCTCCCCATTCACGAAGGTCCCATTTGTGGAATTCAGATCCTGCATTTGATACTGGGCCCCTATCAGGGTGATCTCCATGTGGCGCCCCGAAACGTACTCGTCGGACGCCACCACGATTCCACAGTCGGGCCCCGAGCCCACCACGATACCCGTGGGCGGCAGGTGGTGTTCCTGGCCGGGACCGGATTCCCTGACCTCCACCAGCCAGGCCACCTGTCTGTCCTCCTCAGCCGCCGGTTCGGATTCCGGGGAGCTATAAACCCGCGTGGTAGAAAGTGTGTCTTTTGGCACCGGTGGGGTCACCGGTAGCGTCACCGGGGGTGTCACCGGGGGTGTCACCGGGGGTGTCACCGGCGGTGTCACCGGCGGTGTCACCGGCGGTGACACGGGCGGTGGCACTGGGGGTGGCCCCATCGCCGGTCGGATGATGGTCAGATCATCGAATTCATCATCGGGCACCGGGGGCACATCAGGCGCAGGTGACGATGACCCCGGCCGCGGAGGCCCGCCGACACCCCCCGGACTCCCACCTATAGTCGGCCGCGGCGGGGCCGGTCGCGGAGGCAGGGAGGCGGGCGGAGCAGGAGGTTGGGGCGCCTGCGGGGTTGGTTGGGAGGTGGGAGGATCCGCCGGTTCCGGCACGGAGAGGTCCATGTCGTGGCTGATGATGCGGCTGGAATCATCCTCCTCGCAATAGGGGCAATGGTCCCAGGTCGGTTCCTGTATATGACCTTCCGGACAACGCCTGACATCATCCTTGCGCTTCTTGAACCACATTCGGCGTCTCGATTTCATGATTGGCCAGAAGGAAGATACGGCCCCGGGTTCTCCCCTCAGCGAGCGGAAACCAAGTTTATCCATAGCCACGAGGGAGTGTCAACCCGAATCGATTTGGGGCCATAACCGCCAGGCTTCACCAGGTCCCGATTTGCGGGTTGACCCATTCTATGTCATTGATATACTCAGATTTTGTCGATCTGAAAAGGTCATTTAATCTGACCTTGGGGGGTGCGCCGCTTCATTCGTATCCTGTAGGCGGGCCAAAACTGCGCGAAGGGAGCTGGGATGTTGCCTAGGTCATGGCTTATTCTGTCGAGTGTCTTGATGGCATTCATGGTGTTTCTGTCCGGTTGTTGCGGAATGCCGGGTTTCGGGGCCTGTGAGACCACGGACCAGATTGAGATTGAAGCGTCCAACCTGCTGAATTCCTGTGATGATTCGGGACAACATCCCGTTACCGTTCGTATTTACGGGCTCAAGGATACCGAAGCCTTCATGGACGCCGGTTTCGACCAGCTTTGGGACAACGATCTGGAAACGCTGGGTGACGACCGGGTCAACCTCATCGAGAAAACCGTCCTCCCGGGCCAGAAGTTGACCTTGCCCCTCCTGCGGCAGGGCGATGTCACGGCCCTCGGGATCGTGGTCAATTTCTGCCAGGTCGATCCCGGCTGCTGGCAACAGGTGATCACCCTGGACAAAAATGCCACCCAGCAGACGCTCTACCTGGACCGGACCTGTTTGAGCCTCAAGTAGCTGGACGGAAGGAAGATCCGACGATGAGCAAGTTCAACCGCATTGTTTGGAGTGAGGGCATGTTTCTGGGCCCTCACCACTTCCAGCAGCGGGATCGTTTTCTGCAAAGCGAGCTCCATTTCATCCAAGCGGGAATCCGGCCGCACGGATGGGGGGCCCGCTTCCTCGAGATCGACACCGAAGCGTTGACCAACAGTCGCTTCACGCTTTCCTCGCTCGAGGCCGTCCTGCCCGACGGCACCCTGGTCCGAGCGCCCACAGCGGATCCTCTGCCCCCCAGTCGGCAGTTCTCCGAGTTCTTCGGCGCCTCGCTGCAGGTGCTGCCGGTCTACCTCGCCTTGCCGGACGTGCGGACAGGCGTTCCCCTGTGCCAGTTGAATGGTCAGGACAGCCAGCAGACCAGCCGGTACCTGGGAGAGAATCGTGATCTGCCCGACCTGAATCGCCCGGGTCAGGAGACCGAGGTTCTCGTGGCCCGGCAGAATCTGAAAATACTGTTCGGGGGGGAAAACCTGGAGGGATACATAACCCTCAAGGTGGCGGAGATCGAACGGAACAACGACGGCCTACCCATGTTGCGCCCCGACTACGCAGCGCCCAGTCTGACCCTGCGGGCCGCCTCTCCAACCGACGGCATCGTGCGCTCCCTGCTTGAGACCATGTCGTCCAAGAGTACCGCCCTGGCGGCCCAGACCCGACAGCGGGACGGCACGATGATCGAGTTCACAAGCTCGGATGTGGGCAGTTTCTGGCTTCTGCACACGATCAACTCCTACATTCCCCACCTGGCCCACTATCAGGCCCATAAGGACAGCCATCCCCTGGACCTGTACCTCTGCCTGGCCCAGCTGGCCGGGAGTCTGTGCACCTTCGGCGTGGACCGGCATCCACGGGACGTCGCGGCCTATGACCACGAAAAGCTTGGCGAAACATTCCGCAGCCTCGAAAAGACCATTCGGGAGCTGCTCGGCAGCGTCATGCCCTCACGGTACCGGGGTGTCGTCCTGAAACAGGAAACCGAGAACCTGCTCACCGGCGAAATCGTCGAGGAGCGACTGCTGCAACCCGGCGTCTCCTGGTACCTTTCCGTCAGCGGCGAAATGCCCGAGGGACGGATCCGTGACGAGGTCCCCCAGCAGATCATCATCGGCACGCCGCACAACGTGGACTTCCTGGTGCGTACAGCCACGCCCGGGGTCCTGTTCAGCCACATCCCGGTCCCGCCCCGGGATTTCCCGCTCAAAACCGGTCACGTCTATTTCCAGTTGGACGGCAGCGGTGAAGCCTGGAGCACCATCCAGGACGCCCGCGCCATTGCCATCTACCTCGGGGGCCCCGAACTCCGGGATCTCAGTTTCGAATTGATCTCCATGAATTAGCAGGTGTTATGAACGCCCCATCCAGCCCCCAGCTAAAACGCCCAGTCAACCTGTTGACCCTGGGCGACGAGTTCATCACCCTGATTCTCCCCTGTCGGGAGGGTCGGGACCTGGGCGAGATCGATGCCGTGCGGACCCAACTGACCGACTGCCTGCAGCGCCTCGAATCCCACGCTCTAGACGCCGGGCTGGGACGGGATGAAGTGGCGGCCCTGCGTTATCCGCTGGTGGCCCTCGCCGACGAGCTCATCCTGAATTCGGAGTGGGACCACCGCGGGGCCTGGCGGGATCAGCCGCTTCAATTGGCCCTGTTCAACGACCGTATGGCGGGCAACAGGTTCTTCGACCAGCTCGAATTGCTGCGCCAGTCCCCGGAAGCCAACCGCAGTCTGCTCCTGGTTTTTTTAACCTGCTTGACCCTGGGTTTCCAGGGCAAATACCGCATCACCGGGCAGGACCACCTGCAGCAGTTGAAGGCGGATCTCGCCAAGCAGTTGAATGTAAGCCTGAGCCAGGCCGACAAAATCCTCTCCCCGCACGGCAAGCAGCGTGACGGATTCATTCCGGAGGTCCGTGGCCGCTCCATGTTCTGGCTTTTCACCGGCCTGGGGGCGGGCCTGGTGGTCCTCCTGGCAATCGTCTTTTATTTTTGGATCGGCCACAGCGCCAGCCAGGCGCTTGAACTCATGCCGAAAGCCGGCGCCTGACAACAGATCCGGCGTTGCCCGCCGATCCCCGACCATGCCAAACCCTGTCCCGGATGGATGACATGACAATTCTGGAAGTCGTTAAAAATCCCCGCACCATCGTGACGGCTTGCTTTCTCCTGCTGGCATTTGCGCTGCTGTCCTTCGGCGAGCGCATCGGTCTGGGTGGCTCCCGGCAGTGGATTGCCCTGGCGCTGCTGGCGTTGCTGTTCGGGCTGGCGCAGGGCCTCATCAGTCTGCTGGGCCGCAAGAAGCAGACCGAGGACCTGGAAACATCGCTGATCATCGAAGCGGACAAGGCCGTCACCGACTCCTCGGACGAGGAAAAGGAGCTTCGCAAAGCTGCCCGCGCCGAACTGCTGGCCACCATCGCCCATCTCAAGAAATCCACGGTCGCCGGCGGGCTGACTGGAAGCGCGGCCCTGTCGGCCCTCCCCTGGTACCTGGTCCTGGGTCCGCAGGACGCGGGGAAGGGCGAGACCATCTGCCATTCCGGTCTGCAACTGCCGGGGACGTCGACCGAGGCCCTGTCCGGAATCAGCAGTTCCACCAACTGCGATTGGTGGTTCACCAACCAGGCCATTATCCTGGAAGCCCATCACCGCTTCACCGGGGACGACCCCACCGTTGAACGCGATTGGGACACGTTCCTTGAACTGCTGCGGAAGGCCCGGGCGGGTATCCCCCTCAACGGCGTGATCGTCACCCTGCCCGCAGACCTGATCCTGCGTAAGGAAACCGACATCAACGCCATCGTTGTCGGCATTCGCCAGCGCCTGGACCGGATTCCCACAGTCCTGCACGTCCACTGCCCGGTCTACCTCATGGTCACCAAGACGGACCTGGTACCCGGCTTCAGCGAATTCTTCGCCGACCTTGATACCGCCCCCCGGAACCAGATTTTCGGCTGCACCATTCCGGTCAGGGAGATGCACCCCAAGGACCCGGTCAGCGTTTTCCGACGCGAATTCGATCTGCTGTTCAATGAGGTCTTCAACCGCCGCCTTACCCGTCTGGTCCAGGAACGCGACCCGGCGCGGCGACAGCTCATTTACGGATTCCCGGTTGAGTTCCAGGGGTTGCGCGACAAGGTTGGACGCATCGTGGCCCAACTTTATCGCCCTACTCCCCTGGGCGTGACGCCGGGATTTCGGGGGGTCTATTTCTCCTGTGGAGCCGACCCCTCCGTCTCACGCAAGGCGCATTTCCTGAAGGGCTTCTTCCTGAAGGCCCTGATCCCGGATTTTCGCCTGGCCCGATCCACCTCCGCCGCCCTTTCCCGCCAGAAGATTCAGCGCCTGGTTCTGCAGGGCGCCGCCTGCGCCGCCCTTGGGGTGTTCGCGCTCCTGCTGATCATATCATTCAGCCGCAACCAGAACCTGTTGACCAGCACCCGCGAAATGACGGAGGCCGCCTCCCATGTGGTGGCTCCGTCCGGGGATCTCCCCGACGTTACCCGCGCCCTGGATATGCTGGAGCGCCTCCGGCTTCGACTGGAATCACTGGAAAAAACAGACCGCATGCGGCCACCGACTTTGGGGATGGGGATGTATCGGGGCAATGTGCTCACCGGCGCCGCCCGGGACATCTATCTCCACCGCCTGGTGGAGGTGCTGCTGGAGCCGAGTCGGGCGAAGTTCGTGGAGCACCTGAAGGGTCTTAAGCCCTCCACGCCCGAGGAGATTTCCCAATACATGGATGAGTACCGGGCCTACCGCATGCTGGTCAACCCCGAGTACGGCGACCCCGATCAGCTGGTTACCAGGCTCATTGCGCTCTGGTCCGATGACGACCGCAATCCTGACGCCACCCAGCAGAGCCGGGACCTGATCACCGGCCACATCCAATTCGCCTGGTTCTTCCCGCTTGAGGTGGCGGATCTCAGTTCCACCCTGCCCCCGCTCGATCAGGATCTGGTCCGCCAGGCCAGCCGCATCATCCGCGCATCCTGGAAGCCCGAACGCTACTACGAAAACCTTATCGCGGACATCAACTCCCAGACCGAGCCCTACAACCTGGCTGGAATCTCACGGGCCTCGGACCTGCTGACCGTCGTTCCGCCCAAGAGCAATTCCGTGGATTTCGTACCCGGTGCGTTCACCCTGGAGGGCTGGACCACCACGGTGCGTGACCGGATCGCCGGCAGCGAGATCCGCCTGCGTGAAGACTGGATCCTCCGCGATGTGTTCAAGGACCAGGAAATCACCATCATGGGCTGGCTCATGCGAAAGTACACGGAGGACTACATCGACGTCTGGACCCGTTTCCTGGGCGCGGTCGACCTGGTCCCCACGAAAAACATTGCGGATACGGGCCGCCAGATATGGGACCTGGCCGGATCCGACTCGGCCCTCATGAGCCTCCTGACCGATGCTCACGAGAACCTGGAATTCAGCGACGACGACATCGGCTCCGAGGACGAATGGCTCCTCCTGCTGAAGGAAGTCGAACCGGCCTTCGCGGCCCTTCATGCCCTCTTCGAAAAGCAGGACGACGCCCGGCCGATTGACACCTACCTGGCCGACCTCCAGAAAATCGCCGGCGAGATGGACACCCTGCAGGATGCCGACAAGGTCAGCTCGGCGGCCGCTGAATTCACCCTCGCGGTTTTCAAGGATCCCAACAAGGATGCCAGCGCCATTCGCGGCTCCCTGGTTACGGCCCGTCGCCACGCCGGTCGCTTCCAGACCGACGCTCAGAAACCCTCCAGTGCCGCTCTCAGGACCTTGCTGGGCCGTCCGGCCCAGGCCGCCTGGCGCGCCTGCCTGGCCGCCACCGGCAGCCACCTGAATTCGAGTTGGAAGGAAAACGTCTCCGTGGCCTTTGACCGCACGCTCAAGGGACGCTACCCGTTCAGCTCCAAGGGCTCGGACGCCTCGATTGAGGATGCCACCAACTTCTTCGGACCCGAGGGGACGTTCTGGAGATTCGTGGACCAGCAGCTTGCGCCCTACCTGGGGGCCAAATGGCAGCCGGATCAGATTTACGGGTACGGCTTGAGTGTCCCGCGGGCCACACGCAACGCCCTGACCAGGGCCGACCTGTTCCGAAAGACCCTTTTCACAGGGGAAGGCGGCGCCGCCAAAGTATTGTACAGTATCGAGGCCGCCCAGGTCGCCTCACCCGCGGGCACCAACTACCACGTCACGGAATCCATGCTGGAAATCGGCTCGGCCCGCCTGGACTACGACATGGGACGAATCCGCTCCGTCGAATTCCAATGGCCGGATCCCCGGGGCAGCGTCCCGGCCCGGGTGGCAGTGGACATCGAAGGCCGCGCTCCCGAACCCCTCTCCGTCGACGAGAGTTCCTGGGTGATCTTCAAACTTCTGGACCAAGCCTCGGTCGAGAAGGAAACCGACCGCCGGTATCGTGTTGTCTGGACCTTGCGCCGGCCCGGTGAGTATGAACTGCCGGTGCCGTTCAAGCTGCATGCGAAGACTGCGGTGAATCCGTTCGGGAAGGGGTTCTTTAATTTCACCTGTCCCACCAAGGTGGCCAACTAGAGGCGACTGGTCGGGAACCGGGACCGCTGCCTAGCGGGAGATGGTCACCGGAGCCAGGGTCATGGTGGTCGTCCCGGCGATTGCCGTGCCCTCACTGTCCCCGGCCGGCGTAATCACCAGACTCAAATCGGCCCGGTAGTCCCCCGGGGTCAGGCGGATGGTCTTGCGCAGGGAGAAGGCGACCTCGGCACCGACCCCCAGTTCAAGAGTGGGACCCGGCGTGTCGACCAGCGTGACTCCGTCAGCTGCCAGTTGTCGAACCTCCTGCGGACCGAAAGCATGAAAGGTGACGTCCCCGGTTTGTTGAGGGGTCCGGCTGCGGACGAGCGTCAACTCCACTCCGGAAACGGCCCCGCCGGCGGCCGGGTTCACGATGACCACGGGTTCGCCGCCGATATTCCTTACGACCAACGCCGCCCCCAGGTCCTGACCGGCGGCAAAAGGGTCCCCCTGCCAGGCCGCCCGGGCCTGAACCGCCAATTCCGGGTGGTCGAGCGTCTGTTCGATCAGCTGGCGGATTAATTTGACCGCCGGTTGAATCTCGGCCGGGAGACTTCCAGCAGGCGAGCTCCAGGCCGCCGTCGTGGCACCACTCTCCGTCAAACCGAAGTGCAGCATGGGCGTGCCCGGGGGGTCCTGTCCGGCGGATTGGTGTCCCGAGTTCTGTAATTGTTTCAGGGCCTCCAGCAATTCGGTGTACGCTTGGGGCGGCGTCGCCAGTCGAAAAAGACCGATGGCGGAGCGGGGCGGTTCGCCCGTATCGGTGCGAACCAGGAGGCTGTCCGGTCCCAGCAACGCGCCCAGGGTTCCACTCGACCCCACGCTCTGCGAGAAGAATACACTCAGATCGGATTTCTCGGACATGCGCTTCCCCGTTTGTTCTTGGGACCCGGCCCCGCAGGCGCAAAGCACAAGCAGGGCCGCCAGCGATAGGTGTTTCCAGATCCGGGTTTGTCCTGTCCCCCGCATCACGGCAAGGGTTCCCGGTGGTAGTCGTCGGGCACCTGGTCGACAAACCAGTCATGGAATTCGTCCAGGTGGTTGGCGTTGATATCCGTGCCGTTGGGCCCCATCAGGCTCCCCGCCACATCCGGATGCGGGGGCTGACCGCTCACCGCTCCGGCCCCATCGGTGGGCACGAAAACCGCCCCTGTCCGGTACTCGTCATATAGACCCATGGCATGGCCGAATTCGTGGGCCCGGACACCGGCGCCGTTACCTTCACGACCACTGAGGGCCATGAACCAGGTGGCTGAATTCCACCATCGGCCGAGGCTTCCGTCGGCCTGCAGGTAATCGTTGGGACTGCCGCCCCACACATCCACCGTGCAATACTCACCGGAACTCACGAACTCGCAAACCACAACCACCGGGAACAGGCAGCATCCCCCGGGACAATCACAGGCGGCCCCGCGGCCGCAGTTGACCCGGTGCTCCCGCCAATGACCGTTCCAGATGGCCTCGATCTCCCGCTTCCAGGCCCGCTTGGATTTGCGACCGACGCTGGCGCCGCCATGGGCGACCAGCTTGATCTTGCAGGTGACCTTGAACACGCCGTCCACGATTTCAAGCTCGTGGCCGTAGTCCCAGCCCCAGCGACCGCCCGCAGGGTCGGCTGTATAGTTGTAGGACCCGTCCAACTGCAGCTGCGGAATCACCTTGGGCACCGTGCGGTTCAGTTTGGTCCCGGCCTGGAGCACCTCGTCGGGCACCTCGATATCCAGCGACTGGGTGGAGGCCACACTGTCGCCCAGGCCAAACGCCTGGAGGGTGACGGGCGTGGGGTTGATCGGCCCCGACCCGGTTCTTGTCAGCCAGCGGCCGCGGGCCGTGTCCCCGTTCACTTCACCGGTGAACACACTCAACAGCTGGCGTCGTCCGCTGGCGCCGCGCACACCCACCACCAGCGGCGTGCCGGCCGGGTAGTTGTTGACCGAGACTTCGAGTTCCACCTCGTCGCCGCAAAACTTGTCGGTTTCATCCCACTCCACCGACACGAGCTCCGGGTCCTGGGTGAGATCAACCTCCGGCACGTCGATCACCGGGGCCGGCGCCTGCACCTCCGGGGCGGGAGGCGTGTTGGCCGGGGACCCCGAGTTCTGCAGCATCATGTCCGTCATGCGGAAGACGTTCTCGCCGTCCACTTTTACGTCGAAGGAATACAGCAGCGGGCAGGCCTTGCCCTTGATCTTGTTGGATACGACCCCCTGGGCCGAGCCCGCCTCGTCACCCGTGCTCATGGAGAAACTCGAGCTCTTGAGCATGATGGGATTGCCGTCAGCCTTGACCGAACTGCTGCCCTCCGACGTATCCGACGACATGGCGATGTTGGGATAGGGAATAGGGATCGGACCGGCCGGCGACGGGGTCTTGCACACGTCGGGGAAGGCCGGCGACACACCCCCGCTGGCCTTGTGAACGACCGTCAGGAAATTGACACTCACTGTGCAAGGCATGGTGTTCTCACCCCTCCTTCACGAGCTCGGCTGCCACCAATGACGCACAGGCGCGCTCGCCCTGTTCCGCGGCGGTGGTGACCAGGATGCCCTGGCCGGCCGCGTGTCCCCAGCGCAGCATTCCCGCGCCGAACCCCAGCAGGAAAACCCCCGTGGCCGCCCCCAGATCCCCGGTGCAATCTGCGGTGTGGTGCCGGTTCCAGCCGTAGGCGAGTTCACTCAGGCACCGGACCTCCACCAGTCCCCACTCCTGGAATCGGCCCCGCTCACCGTTCAGGTCGGTCAGGACGTCGCCAAACACTTCCGGGGATTGACCACTGGTTGCCAGGACTTCCTGCAGGATTTGACTCATCCCCTCGGCCCGGGTGGCTTCCGGCCCGTCGAAGGGCATGTCCTCCCGCCCTGCGCCGAGGGACCCCACGGCGGCGTAAACGGGAGCTTGGCGCTGGTTGGCATCTGCCAGGCGTTCGAGGATCAGGATCGCGGCCCCTTCGCCGGGAATCAGGCCGCTGGGCTTGAAGTCGGTCTTGACCTTCTCCCGCTCCAGCATGTCCGCGAGGGTCTCGGGCATCAACAGGGTGTCGATTCCGATGACGACCGAAACATCCACCGTTCCGCTGCGAAGAGCCGCCACGGCCCGCTCCACGGCGAGAATGCCTGCCGCGTGAGCTTGAGGCAGAAACTCCACCTGCGATGAATTCAAGGCCACAACACAATGGCCCCGGGCGTTCTCCTGGAACAGGGCCAGGGACGCCTGGGAGATGCCTGGCCGAGCCTCGTACGGCATGGCGATATGAGCAGATACCGCACTGCGGCCATAAAGGGCCTCCAGATCCGCGGGCTCGTACAAACCCGCGTCGAACAGGGCTTCCTTCAGGGCGTCAACCACCAACAATTCGGCCCGCTGCGACCAATCAAGGGCGGGTGTCCCCACGACGGTTGACACGATGGCCACGCCGTCCTCGCCGCCGGCCGCTCCACCGGTCAGTGACCACCCGCAGAAACGGTTGATACCCGCCCGAACCGCCGTGTAGGCCTGGGCCGTACAAGACCCCACGGGGATATTCAGTCCCAGTCCGGTGATCACAACGACGGCGTTGTCGGTGTTGTTGGGGGTTTCCGGGGTCACGTCCAGTCTCCGTTGACGAGCACTGCAGCCACATTGTCCACCTGGCCATGAATGCGCAGGTGAGCGCTATGAGTCATGACCAGGTTCAGGGTGTCCGTATCCACAAGAACCGTGTTCAAGCGGAATTCCAGGGGATGACGACTGGCCTTCATCAGGACGTCGGCCCGGGGTGCAACGGCCGGCAAATGGAATTTCACATCCCGATCCGGGCGCATGCCGCGTACCTCGACCGGAGTTCCGGCCTGGGGCGCCCTGGCCGCCACCAACCCCGTCGGGGCACAGTCATAGTAGCGGTTGTCGAAATCGTCGGGCAACAGCGGCATTCTGCTCTTCTGCCAGGCGTCGTCATAGGTTCCGGCGAACCCCACGCGGGGCGCCCAATCCCGGCCGACAAACCCGAAGCCCATGGGTTTGGGCCGGTCCTTTGGCGACGTGATCAGGTCGGACGGGTCCTCGATACTGGGGAGCGGCGAATCCAAAACCTCCGCCTTCGACTTCCGGGCACGGAAGCCCCGTCCCACGGGGTTCCGGGCCTCGCACTCGTGCCTGGCCGGATCGGAATGGCTCGTATCCCGGCCGCCGAAAGCGTTCTCCCAGATCAGGGGGATCGACTCAAAGGGGGTCGGGTCGGAGATCCTGCTGAATCCGAGGCGCTTCATCCACACCCGCGGACCAAACACCCGGGCCACCCGTTTCATCTCGCCGACCCGGAAACTCACCTTGACCGCCAAGGCCGGGCGGGGCGGACGGACTTCCCCCCTGAGGATCAAGTCACACCCCGGCTTTTCGGGGTGGAGGTCACTGGCATCCCGAATGCTGGACAGGCCTGGTTCCCCCAGGAAAGAGTCGGCCAGCATCACCGGAGACTGCGCCTCGGCCAGGGTCAGCACGCCTTCGTCCCCGACCTCAAAAGTCGATTTGACGACGACCACCAGAACCTCGGCGCCCGTGCGGTCCACGGACAGCAGGCGCTCAGCGGCGAAGGGTGTGCGATTAACCAGTTCCATGGTCCCTTTACGACCCGTCTCCCCGGTGGGAGACCGGCCCCGTCAGTTTATGCCGACTGAGCCACCCTTGATACGATTGGTGCCCCGGGCTGAGTTCAGAACGTGTTCGCCCCTGATGATCACCTTGCCATCCTCCTGAATCCGGATGGACCCGGAACCACACCGCAGGGTCAGTTCCTGATCGGCTTGGAGAATGATCTGCTGGGCCTGGATGACTTGGGTCTCGCCGGGGGCGGAAGCCGGCGGGTCAGCCAATCCGGGGCCGGGCTCAGCTTCCGGTTCCGGGCTTGGGGCCTGATACGAGCCGATCTTGCCCAGGACAATCCCATCGGAACCGGGACCTGGCAACGGGGCCAGCAGGACCTCTTCCCCGGCCGCCAGCTGGAGGGGCGGGTGTAACTCCTGGACCAGAACCTGGCACAGCAGCGTCCGCGCTTCGGGTCCCTCCACGCGTACCTCCACCAGCCCGTCGGTCCGGCACGACTGGATAATTCCTCTGGCCAAACCGGTTTCGGTGGCCAGGGTTTGACTGAAAAGACCCCAGTTCATCATGTCTCCTTCAAGGTCCAAGCCCGTTGCCGGGCAACCGGAGCATCCAGTTCCAGTGTGCTCCAGGCCAGCGGTTGGTTGTAGCATAGCCGCGTGATCTCTTCACGTCGGGTCAGTAAATCTCCGTCATCGGGCTGGGCAATCCAGCCCTGGGAGTCCAATTCCAATCCATGGCGCCACCGCTTCGCCGGGGGCCAGTCGTTGCCCTTTTCGGTCCACAAATCGCGGCAGAGCCCCGGATCGGGCTGCGGGCGCAGGTCTTCAAAGGACGCGTCCTCCTGCTCGGGAGACGGCTCGACCTCCGGCAGAACCGGCAGGTCCAGCCCCGTGATACGGACGAAGGCCTGCCCTGCGGCGGCGGCGAGGTCAGCGCGCTCCATGGCCGCCAGCAGGGCCGGCACGGCCTCCAGACGTCCCAGGGTGGCCAAACCCGCCATGACAGTTTCGGCCAAGGGCGCAGCCAGGGCCTCATCGGTTAACATCCCCGTCAGGAACTCCACGTCCGCCGGGTCTCCCAGGCTTGCCAGCAGGGCAACCTCCCAGCCGGACATTCCCTCGGCCGAGCTGCGGGCTTCCCTCAGGTCGGCCAGCAGGTCAGGGTCACCGACCTGGGCCCTGGCCTCAGCGGCCCGGCGCCGGACCTGGGGGTCCGTGTCCTGCCGAAGGCCCACAAGAACCTCTTTATGGTCCGGATGATGCAGACGCCCCACGGCCGTGACCACCGCCGCACGGACGGCCGGATCGTCGTGCTTCGAGGCCGGGACAGGATCCGCCGCAGGCATGACACGATGAAAACCCAGGACATCCCAGGCCAGGGCCAGGGGGCCCGGCTCCGGGCTGTCCAGCCAGCGTTGCAACCGTTTTTCCACCCCCGCCTCCAGCGGTAGATATTTCAGGGCCGCGGCAATCGCAGGCGATGGAAATCCGCCTTCAGCAGGAACCAGGTCGAAGACCTGTTGTTGGGGCCCGTCCCTGCCCATGGTCAGGAGGCCGCCGGCCATGGCCGTCACTCGCCATGGATCTTCCGCCGCGAGTTCCGGCGCCAATGCGTACAGGGTCCGCTCGCCACCCAGCGCCAACCCGTCCAGATGCGCGTCGAGCCGACGCTCCAGTTTGGCCAGGGCGCGCATGTCGAAATCAGGGGATGACACGGCGCGGTTCCGCAATCCGAACAGGAAATCGGCTTCCTCCAGATGTTCGATCAGGATGTCGGTCCTGATGAAGGAGTAGTTTGCTTGCCGGGACAGCCGGGTCATGAGCTTCCTTGATGATAGACTGTTTGCGAGCCGCTAATTCGACTGGACCTTGGACCCCTTCAGGACCAGATCCTTGGACGCCTGCACCTTGATCTTGCCGGACCCCTTGAAGGTCAGGTCCTTGCCATCCACCTTGATGGTGCCATCCTTCTTGAGCAAGAACTTGGCGCTGCCGACCTTGATGGTGATCTGGTCACCGGCTTCGATGGTCAGGGACTTGCCGACCTTCAGGGTGGTGTTGCCGCCCGAGTCCACGCTGTAGTTTCCGCCGACACTGAGATTATCGTTGCCGCTGACCGACGTGGTCCGCTTGCCCCCGACGGACTGGGTATCGTCGCTGCTGATGGAGAGTTGGCGGTCGCTGCCCAGGGAGACTTCCTGATCGCCGCCCACAGCCAGGGACTGTTCCTGACCCACGGAAATTTTTTCCTTTCCACCGACATCAACCGAATGGTCGCCGCTGACCCGCTGTTCGTCGTCCCCACCGATGGAGTCACCTCGGTTGCGCCCCACCTCCAAATCCTTGTCACGGCCGATGGTCTGCGAATCATCCATCCCGATGGAGGCGGATCTGTTCGCCTTGACCAGGATTTTCTGGTCCTTCTGGGCCTGGACAAACAATTCCTCGCCGCCGGCCTTGTCCTCGAAGCGGATCTCATTGCAATCATCCACCTCGCCATCGGGCGTACTGCGGGATTTGATTCCCGTCCAGCTTGCGTTCGGATAGGGCAAGGGCTGTTCGGCGTTGTAGACGCGACCGGTGATGATCGGGCGATCCGGGTCCCCCTCGAGGAAGTCGACAATCACTTCCTGGCCGATCCGGGGGTGAAAGAACCCGCCCCAGTTCTTGCCGGCCCAGTTCTGGGAAACGCGAATCCAGCATGAACTGGTTTCGTTAGCCTTGCCCTCGCGGTCCCAGTGGAACTGCACCTTCACCCGGCCGTGCTTGTCGATATAGATCTCCTCGCCATCGGGTCCGACCACAATGGCCGTCTGGGGCCCCTGGACCCGGGGCTTGGGCGTCCTGGGCAGCGGTCGGTAGACCACGGTGTCGGGAATACACGTGAAGACGTTGTGATACCGTGTGTCGCTGGCGCCTCCCCCTGAGAGTTCCAGGGCCTGCTCCACCCGATGCGTGACCGTCAGGATCAGGTACTGCGTGTTGTAACCCTCGTGCGGGTGGTCCGAGAGGGTAAACAATGAGCCCGGAACCAGCTGGCAGACATCGCTTTTCCCGCTCACCTGAATGGAGCGGGCGTCGCTCTCCTCCTTGCGCAAAAACACCTCGGCATCCCCCAGGCCGAGCTTGCCGGCATCTTCCGCACCCTGCTTGACGTAGCCGCCGGGATAATCGTAGACCTCCAGATTTTCGATGCAGTCCAGCCCCAGACCCGAGTTGACCTGGGTCAGCATCGCGGTTCCCGGGTCCAGGAAGTGGAAGTCGTTGAGGGCATGTTTGCCCGGGCGCAGGGACTGGTCGTACTGGAAGGAACTGACGTGCGGCTTGATGACGTCGATGGATCCGTGTGGCATGTAGAGCACATCCTGCAGGGGAGGCTGTGTTTCCAGGACACTGGCCGAATCCACCAAAATCATCCGGTGAGCCCCGTCCTTGTGCTCAAAGAAGAAGAAGATGCCGGCCTGTTCCAGCAGCCGGGAGATGAAGTTGAAATCGGACTCCCGGTACTGGACGCAAAACAGCCGCGGCTCCTGGTGTCCCAGACCCCGGAATTCGAAGTCCGCCACCGCCAGCTCCCCCAGGACCTGTTCGACGATTTCGGGCACCGTCTTCTCCTGGAAGATCCGGCAGTTTGTTTTCAGGGTGAGCAGCCACAGCCAGGGGACGATTTCCAAACGGTGCCGCACACTCCCCGCGGAATCCGGCAGGTCGACCACGCGCGACACAATTCCGCTGAATTCACGGTAGACATCCGGCTGTTCACCCAACTCAATCGTCACCGGTTGGCCGAGGACGTCCTTGAATTCGAGAGGTCTGTCCCCGATGAGGACGTCAACCTCCAGCTTGTACAAGCCGGACACCTGTTCTTCGGCAGCGAGTTGGTTGACCAGCATCACGCCCTTCTCGAATGGCGCCTTGAGCCTGATCGGTAGATTTTCCTGTTCGAAAGGCATGAAATCGCTCCCGCTTTTCTGGATCAGTTCAAATCGTACGTGAACAGGCCCGCCTCATCGACGCCGACCTTGAGTCGGCTGAAAGCGTCTCCCTGCGCCATACGGGACAGGAACTCGGTGGAGACCTCCGGCAGCAGGGTTCGGGTCAGGATCTGATCAATATTGCGGGCGCCGCTATCGGACTCCGTGCAGCGGGCCGCGATGGTCTCGATCAGCCCTTCATCGAACGTCATCTTGACCTTGTGATTGGCCTCCATGCGCTTGACAATCTTTTTCAGCTGCAGGTGGATGATCTTGCGCAGGGTCTCGCCCAGGATCGGATAGAACGGCACGATGATCATGCGCCCCAGCAACGCCGCCGGGAATCGCTGGACCAGTTCCGGACGGATGGCCTCGGCCAAGCCACCGGGATCCGGGCAGGTGTCCGGATCGCTGCTCAGGGTCATGATGGTGTCGGACCCCACGTTGGAGGTCAGCAGAATGACCGTGTTCTTGAAATCGATCACGCGCCCTTCGCCGTCCTCCAGGGTCCCCTTGTCGAACACCTGGAAGAAGAGTTCCATCACATCGGGGTGGGCCTTTTCCACCTCGTCCAACAGGACCACGGAGTAGGGGCGCCTGCGCACCGCTTCGGTCAACACGCCGCCCTCTCCGTAACCGACGTATCCCGGCGGGGATCCCTTCAAACTGGAGACGGTGTGGGCCTCCTGGTACTCGGACATGTTGATGGTAATGAGGTTGCGCTCGCCGCCGTACAGGCCATCGGCCAGAGCCAAAGCCGACTCGGTCTTGCCGACACCGCTGGGACCCACGAACATGAACACGCCGATGGGCCGGGACGGATTGTCCAGATTGGCCCGCGCCGTGCGGATGCGCTGGCCCAGGGCTTCCAGGGCGTGATCCTGGCCGATCACCCGCTCGCCCAGCCGTTCCGCCAGGTTCAGGATGCCCTGGATCTCGTCGGCCATCATCTTGCCGGCCGGAATGCCCGTCCAACTCTCGATCACCTCGGCGATGGTTTGGCCGGTGACCTCGTAATTGACCAGCGGCGTCTCACCCTGCAGGGCGGCCAGGTCGGCCTTGAGGCCATTCAGTTCCTTCCGGAACCCTTCCAGCGCGGCCTCGTCCGGCGCGACGGCATCGGCTTCATCCTCCGCCGGCTCCGCCTGCTCCGCACCCAGACCCAGACCTGATTCGATCTTGTCGCGCAGGTCCAATATCCGGTCGATAAAATCGTTCTCCTGACCCCAGCGGATCTCCAGCTTCCCCAAGTCCCCCTGGATGGTTTCCCGCTCCGCGGCGATTTCTCCGAGGCGCTCCCCGTGATCGACCCCGATGGCCTCCTCCCGCTCAAGAACCCGGGCCTCGGTCGCCAGACCGTCCAGGCGACGCCGCAGATCGTCGATGACCGGCGGGGTGGAACTCCGTCCGATGGCCACCCGGGCACAGGCGGTGTCCAGCACGCTGACCGACTTGTCGGGCAACTGCCGGGCCGGAATGTATCGGTGGGACAGCCGCACCGAATCCTGCAGGCCTTCGTCGGCGATACGCACGTTGTGGTGCTTCTCCAGCTTGGCCCCCACGCCCCGCATCATCTCGATGGCGGACGCCTCAGTGGGTTCCTCGATTTTCACAACCTGGAAGCGCCGCGTCAGGGCCGGATCCTTCTCGAAGTACCGCTTGTACTCCGCCCAGGTGGTGGCCGCCACGGTACGCAGTTCACCTCGAGCCAGGGCCGGCTTCAAAAGGTTGGCCGCATCGTTCTGGCCCGCCGCCCCCCCCGCACCGATGAGGGTGTGGGCCTCGTCGATGAACAGGATAATGGGCTTGGGCGAGCCCTGGACTTCCTGGATGACCTGTTTGAGTCGATTCTCGAATTCCCCCTTCACGCCGGCCCCGGCCTGCAGCAGGCCCAGGTCCAGACTGCGCAGGGAGACATTCTGCAGGATCGGGGGGACGTCGCCGGCGGCCAGGCGCAGGGCGAACCCCTCGACCACGGCCGTCTTGCCCACCCCGGCCTCACCGGTGAGGATGGGGTTGTTCTGCCGGCGGCGCGTCAGGATGTCGATAATCTGCCGGATCTCGGGATCGCGTCCCAGGACCGGATCGATCTTGCCGGCCAGGGCCTCGGCGGTGAGGTCCACCGTGAACTGGTCGAGAGCCTCGCTCCCGGGTCCGCCACCGGCCTCCATGGACGGCGCCCGCTCGGCGGTGCCGCCGGCGCTGAAGATCTGCCGGTCCTCGGGCCCGCCGGCCACGAGTTGCAGGAAATCGGCCTGCAGTTTGGCCAGGTCCAGGGTCTTCAACGCCTTTGACGACTCGAGCAACTGGCGTCCCAGGACGCGGTCGTTCAACGCCGCCATCAGCAAGGCACCACTGCGGACCTTGCCGCTGCCGTAATTGATGGAACTGAGCACCCAGGCTTCCCGGATCAGATCCTCGATGGCCGGGGCCAACTGCGGCCGGCCCCCGTTACCGGTTTTATACTGGTCCAGCGACCGATTCAGGTCCCGCATGACCGCCGTGGGGTCCACATCGCAGCGGTTCAGGATGCGCGCCATGTCACTATCGGCAGGCTCAAGCAACTTGACGAACCAGTGTTCCATTTCGACTTCATAGTTGGTCCGCGACAAACAGAGGCCTGCCGCGCCTTCCAGCCCGCGACGGGCCGTGTCCGTAAGTTTCCCAATCAGGGATTTCAGATTCAAACCCAAGAGAGTCTCCCTCCGCCGCCCGGGCCGTCTGGCCACGGGGACAAGAGTCCATTAGCCGGTTGTGGCGTGAACGATGACGTCGGCCGGGTCGGTTTCCAGGGGCTCGGTGCACAACCAGGAGGACCAACCCAATCGACATTGCTGTTGTCCGCCCGCCGCCCCCAGCCGCAACTGCGGGACAGCCTGCGCCGACAGGATCATCACGAATTCAAAATCATATTCCGGTCCAACCGCCAGTTCCAGCAGGGCCACCAGGGCCTCGTGCCCGTCCCCACCCGGCAGGTATTCCTGGTACGCGTCCCAGCTCAGCGGGCCCAGACGGAGACGGACGCTGGATTGGGTGAGGCACACCCGGGTCCCCAGGGTCATGGTCATCCCCAGCTGGTTACCGCTGCCGCCCAACCGACTGCGGTCATTTTCCTCGAGATAGTGGAACGAGGTGGTCAGAGGCGCAATGCTCACCGGAATGTCGAAGTAACGACTGACCAGGTCGGCCACGGACGCGGCAGGCGCCCCCTTTCGCCTCAGATGAGACGCCAACGAAATAAGGGCCAGGTCATTGACAGGCAGTTGTCCCTGCACCGCGGGTGTACCCATGCCCAGGAGCGAGAGCATGGCGGTCTCGAAGAGGCCCACGCCCCCCACTCCGGCGGTCTCGAACGCCACCGGAAACCGGTGTTTCTGCCAGGCCCGGTAGAAGAGCGAGATCAGGCGGTGGTTGAACAGGTCCAGGAACTCCCGCAGGACGGGCGCCTCACCGCGCTCTTGTCCCCCGGCAAGTTCGGTGTAGAAATAAGGCAGGGACCCGAAACTGTTCTGGGTGGCGACACCCATGAAGTTGACCAGGATCCGTGCCGCGTCCTCGTCCTCCCCTGGCGGGGACACCGAGGCCACGTCGCCGGCGGGGAATCGGAACGAACAGTCCGACCGGAAGCGTACGCCCTCGCGTGCGGGGTCGTCCCCCGTCCCGACGGGTACGGCCTCATCCTTGGTCTGCTGCAGCAAACGCACAGCCTGGAAAAACTCGAACCGAAACCCCTCATCGAAGAGGGTCTCGCTCAAAGCATGGGAACTCCCCCAACCCGAGGTGGCCATCGCCGGAGCACCCCCTCCCGCTGCCGGACCTTCACGACCGTCTCCGTGAAGGAATTCATGCTGCAATACAATCCCATGAAACGATCCAGCAGTGCCCCGAACAGGAACACACCGCTGCCGGTGAACTTGCGTTCGTCAAGGGTCACGGTGATTTCCAGGCCCCGGGCGAAAACCCGGTGGCCCTCGACCGTAATCTGACGCAGAACCCGTCGCGAACCGATATCCAACAACCCGCTGATGCGCTGTCGACTGACGGTGGACTCGCTGAAATCCAGCAGGGAAAGCAACTCACGTAGAACCGTGGGGCCCTCGTACTGCGCAGCAAGCCCCTGGGACGCCTCGCCGCCGCCATTCCGGGGCGCCAGAGACAAGTGGTTCATGCTGAGCAGGGAGATCAGTCGCCAGTGACCCTCCGGTTCCAGGTGGTTCCGGCGAGGGCGGGTCGGCTTGCGCAGCGAACGGACCAGTTTCACGCCAGGCTGTCCCTCGATGAAAAAATCGCCGCCTTTTTGCCCCACCGGCAACTGGGACGGTAGATCCCGATTGGTGCAGAGCGCCTGGACGATAAGGGTTTCGGCCGGCGGTCGGTCCAGGATGTTGGACTGCCGGTCCACCAGGGTCAGCAGGACTTCGGACCCGTCATCATCCTTGCGCAGTGAGGGCTGGCGTCGGCACTGCCAGAAAGCCGGTTCTTCCCCCGCGGGGTCGCCGTGACGAAAGGCATACAGGGGCCGATACGGCGTCGACTTGCCGGTGCCGGGTTCCACTGCCTCCACGTCGAGCAGGGTGTGCACCTCGTAGCCCAGGGGGGCGTGATTGTCCGGCACAACCCGGTACTCGGAGGCCGTTTGAGTCAAACGGATGGGTTCGACCCGGTGGGGAAAAAGATTCACCGCCGGCGTGCACCCCAAACGGAAATTATCCGGACCCAGTTGCCCTTCCAGGTCCAGAGGCAGTTCGTCCAGCAGCACCAGCACCTCGATCTCGGGCCCCGCCATGGCGGACCGGGCCGCCTTGAGGCCGGTGAGTTCGACGAACTGGTATTTCTCCGGAAAACTGAAATACTCCTGCAGCAGCCGGTAACCCAGGGCGACGTTTCCGCCGGCCCCGAAGACCATTTCGTCCGGCGCAAATCCCACCGGGCTCAAGTGTCCGGCATCCAGACGGACGGCCAGGTCCCTCTCGGCCAGGGTGGCCCCGGACTCGGTCGTGGGGCGCACCACCAGACCCAGCGAGTTGTTGAAGACGAGTTCGTAGACCTGATGGACGAGCTGGCTGTCGCCGTCCAGGAAGAAGCGCAGCTTGTCGAGGGGCAGATCGGCGAAGGACTGGGACCCCATGGCCCGCAACCGGATGCGGACGGCCGCCACGGCGTTGGACGGACACGCCGGCTCGTTGCGCCCCAGGGATATCACATCAACGGCCGAAACCTGGATCGGCCAGAGGGTGGTGTCGTAACTGGTCCGAAACCGGCATCTCACGCCACCGAAGGGTTTGGTGTGCAGCTGTGAGTGTCGGGGTATTTCGATGCCAGCCGACGCGTCGGCGCGGTCGGCGTCGAGCTGCAGTTGAACGATGGTCGCCGAGGGCACCGGCGCCAGGTACTCCGGGTAAAGGAGCCCCAGGAAGGCCTCGGTGATTTCCGTGAAGCCGCTGTCCAGTTTTTGCTGCACCCTGGCGGTTAACATGGCAAAGGCCTCGATCAAGCGCTCGACATGAGGGTCCTCGCATTTGTCGGGCTCCAGCAACAGTTGACCCGCGACGGCCGGATAACGTTCGGCGAACTCCTGGGCGGACCGACGAATGAACCGCAGCTCCCGCTCGTAATAGGAAAGGAGGGCTTCCTTCATTATTCCGCCACCTCGATGCGGACCGCACCGGTTTCGAGTTGGATACTGGTATCGAAGGAAATGGCCTCCCGGATGGGATCCACGTGCAGGATACCGCTGATGCGGAGTTTCATCTCGGATTCGAGTGGATTGTCAGACTCCACCAGGACAGCTTTGATCGAGCGCGGCTGAAGCCGCGGCTCGAATTGGCGCAGCGCCTCCTCCACCTCGGCCGTGATCGTATTACGGTCGCTCGCATTGGCCCCCGAGAACTGGGAGAAGTCGGGCATGCCATACGCCAGAATGGAGTTTGGCACTTCCTGGAGGGCAGGACTGAATCCACTGAAGACCTTGCGCGTATTGAGGAGCCACTCGATGTCCCGCCTCACCACGGCGACGAGCTCGGCGATGCCGATGCGCATATCCCCCGTCCGGCGGGGGGCGCTGGTCGTCAGCCGGTCGAGGACCGAATGGCGCAGGATATCACCGGAATTTCGCTGACCCATTTCGTGCTTGATCCTCCCTGCCGGCCATGATGTTAACCGCTGATTTCCAACTGGCGGACGGATGAAATCGGAATCGCTTCAGCCTCGGCGTCCTGGGCTGCATGGACGATGATTCGTTGACCCTGTCCCCTGAAAAGACAACCCTCCAGGTCGAGCCAGTCGGTGCGGCGTCCCAGACGAACGACGCCTTCGGTCGCCGCGGCGGTTTGCGGGTAGAGGGATGGCACGTGGACGTTGGCCACAGTGCCGTCGACGTCCTCCAGGCTGGCTGGCAACCAGAGCAGATCCAGCAGGTGCCCAGGCGCGGTGATTTCCAATTTCCTCAGGCGTTCGAAGGGCAACCACAGGTAACGGCCGCCGGCGAAAACCTCAAGCACCGAACCCAACAAATCGTCTTGGTCGCGCACCGCGACAAAGGGCGTGCCGTTGAGGCTGCCGGCCACCTCCGGCTGCCCGGGAACCGCCTCGTCAATTGCCGCTTCGGCCCCCTGGAAGTCGCCGGCCAGCACCTGATCCAGGGCCGCCAGACGACGTGTAACGTGTTCCGGCGGATCATCCGGTAGCAGTGGGCGGCCCTCCCCCTGGAAGACCGCCTCCCTATCCAGTTCGGAAGCGAGCAGGTGCCGGTAGACGAGGGATCCGGCCTGGATCTTTTCGTCCTGGACGCTCAGGGCATCTAGCTGCCGGACCGCACGCTTCCACTCACCGGCGAAGCACAGCAACGCGAAGAGGAGGTAACGCGCGTCGGCATCGGTCGGACGTCTCTTGACGACATCGATCTGGGCCGCGATGGCCGGCTCGAGTTCGCCTGCGGCCAAAAGGTCCTCTGCGCTCATGGGCATCCCCCGTTCTCGAGTGCTCTACAGCTTCTTGTTCTCCTGGAGGTCCCAGCCGCTCGGGATATTACCCGACTTCTTGCCGTCCTTGTCGACGGGCGTGTAGTTCCACCTGAACTTGCCGTAGTTGATGGTGACCGACTCGGTGGCCTCGCCGCCGCCGCCGCCGCCGATGCTCACGCTCGAGATGATGGCATCCTCCATCTTGTATTCCATGTACACCGTCTTGTCGGTAGTGGACTTGCAGAGGTGGACGATGATCATCTTGTGGATCGTGCCGAGGGCGCAGGCCTCGTTCAGCTTAGGGCTTGCCTTGTCGAGGGTCTTGACGATGGAAAAGTCCTGAAAGTCCGCACGCTGGGTGCTGCCGCCTCCCGTGCCGCTATGGCCGGCCTGGGCCATCTGGCTGACGCCGTGGTTGAAGGAGAGAATCTCGATCCATTCCTTGTGCGCGTGGTCTGTGCTTTCACCCTTGATATCACCGATCTGGATAAACATGTCACTGGCCATGGTATTGGTCCTTTCCCGTATACGGGGTCACCCCGCATCATTTTTTTTCGTTGGAGGGACGAATCGACTGTCCCGCCCACGACATCCCCTCGACATTCTGCTATTTGGCAGCCGCGGGCAATTCCGCGACAAGCCGCAACGAGACATTCACTTCTTCCAACTGGAAGTGAGGCTTGAGATGGGCCACGGCCCGGTAGCAACCGGGGCGAGCCTTGTCGTCAGCCACTTCCACTCTGGCTTCGCGCAACGGGTATTTGGCCTTCATCTCCTGGCTCGCGTCGTCCACGGACATGACGTAGTTGTTCAGCCAGTTGTTGAGGAAGGTCTCGGTCTCCGCACGGGAAGCGAACGACCCGATCTTGTCGCGACAGATCGCCTTCAGGTAGTGGGCGATCCTGGAGGTCGCCATCAGGTAGGGAATCCGCCGGGACAGGTCGGCATTGGCCGTCGCATCGGCTTCCTGGTAGGTCTTGGGTTTCTGCGCCGAATTGGACCCGAAGAACGCGGCGTAATCCGTATTCTTGCAATGGATCAGAGGAATGAAACCCAGGTCCGAGAGTTCCTTTTCCCGGGTGTCGGGAATGATGATCTCGGTGGGACATTTAGCCCCCACGTCGCCCTCACGGGTGGTGAAGGAGTGGATGGGCAGACCCTCCACCAGGCCACCGCCTTCCGGCCCCCGGATCGCCACACACCACTGGTGCTTGGAGAACGAGTCGGTCAAGCGACCGGCGAAGGAATAGGCGGCGTTGGTCCACAGGTACTTGCTGTGGTCGTCACCGTCCACATCCTCTTCGAAATCGAATGCATCCAGGGGCACCGTGGCCTGACCATAGGGCAGACGGCCCAGGACATGGGGCAGAGTCAGGGCCACGAACCGTGAGTCGTCCGATTCGCGGAACGAAAGCCACTTGGTGTTCTCCGGGTTGTTCTTGTCGAAGATCTTGGCCAGGTCCCGCGGATTGGGCAGCTCGGTGAAACTATCCAGGCCGAACATGCCGGCGCCCGCCGAGGAGATGAACGGCGCGTGGCTGGCGGCAGCGATGTGCGACAGGTGATCGAGCAGCTCGATGTCCTGGGGCCCACGATCGAATTCGAAGTCTCCCACCAGGGCACCGTAGGGGTCGCCCCCGTAAAGGCCGAATTCATACTCGTAGACCTTTTTCCAGAGCGCGCTCTCGGTGAACTCCGAGGCCGACTGGAAGTCCCGCAACATCTCCTTCTTGGTGATGTTCAGCACCCGGACCTTCAGGTTGTCGCCGGTTTCGGCGCCGAAGACGAACTGGTTCAGTCCCCGCCAGGAACTCTCCAGTTTCTGGAAGGCGTCGTGGTGGATGATGGCGTTGACCTGGCGGGAGAGCATCTCGTCGATGGCGCTGATCCGCTGGTTGATGGTCCTGGTCACGCTTTTGTCGACCACCGTACCCGGGTCGAGAAGTTGCTCAACAAGGTTCTTGAGCAGCCCCTTGCCGAAGTCGGAGGCAGCCTCGTCCCGCGGCTTGATACCCGTGCTGATCATGTCCTCGAGAATACTCTCGGCATCCAGGGTGACCAGTTCTTCCACGGAAGTCGGTTTTTTCTTTGACTCCGCCATTATTCACTCCCTCCTGCAGCTTCGGGGCCCTCGGCGCCGAGCACATCCTTGAGCTTGTCGCGAACTTCACTGTTGTTCACGATGGTTTCCAGCAGTTCTTCGAGGCGGTCATTGCCCTCGGTCTTGCTCAGCAGGGCCTTCAATTGACTGCGCACTTCCAGCAGGTCGTTGAGCGGCTTGACCTGTTTGGCGACGTTCTCGGGCGAGAAATCCGCCATCTTCCCGAACTCAAGCTCCAGAGCCAACTCGGTGCCGTCATCCGCCAGGGTGTTTTCGACCTTGTAGGCCAGGCGGGGCTTCATGCTTTTGAGCACGTCATTGAAATTATCGCGGTCGATTTCCGCGAACTTGCGATCCATGGGCTTGGCCAGGGGGTCCTTGGGCTGGCCGGACAGGTCCGCCATCACACCGACGACGAAGGGGAGTTCCTTCAGCACGGTGGCCCCATTCAGTTCAACATCGTAGGAAATGTGAACCCGTGGCGGCCGCACCCTTTCCTTTTTTCCGAATACACTCTCACTGCCCATGACTAGCCTCCTGATCTGTTGAACCCAGAGTTTAAGCGTCAATCATTCTCATCGTTTCCAAAACCGAGCATCTCCAGGACCTGATCCTGGGTGCTGCTGTCCTTCACCACATCCTTGAAAAGGGTCTCGAAGGGCATCTGCCCCCAGGCGATGGCCCGCCCCACAAGGGCCGGCACAGGGCTGTGGGGTTCGGTGCGGCGCAGATAATCAGCCGCCTCCCGCAACTTGCGATACGCCTCTTCTCGACTGGCGATGGGCCCCGAGACCTGGCGTTGGCCGGCTCCCGGCCCGGCTCCGCCCCCGGTTCCGGCGGACGTTTCTTCCGCCGCGCCTGTCCCGGCCTCAGACTCGGTCCCGATTTGGGATGGGTCATTGGCGAACGCATCCAACATCCCCATGCAGTCCTCCAGAAGATTGCCCAATTCCTGAAGATAGGGCGCATCATCGCCAAACTTTTCCAGACACAGACTATTAAGTTGCCCCAGCTCCAATCCGCACGCCCCGATCGCTGAGCGCACCTCCGCCAAATGCCCGGTGGGCGTTGTGTTCAAGGCGGAGCGCCACTCTTCCCCGCTGATCAGGCCGGCCTCGACCAGCTCATTGTGGGCGGTCTGATCGGCCAGAACCCCCGCCTGATCAACACGTTTCGATTGCTCGAAGTCATACCAGCTCAACGGGTTCTGCCCGATGGTGTTCGTGATGGGGATTTTCTTGACCGCCGTGAGGAAAGGGCGGGAACTGCCCAGCCAAGAGAGGGGACGCGCCCGAATTGGCAGAATAATTTCTCCGTCATCGAATCCCGGATGCAGGGTGTCCCAGAACCCCGCCAGAAGGCCCCGGATGAGTTGGAAGCCGGCCACCAATCCGTCCCAGCCCTCTAGGTAAGTCAGTGACTCCGCCAGGAAACCGGCCACTTCCAGATCCTTGGTCCGCTCCCGCAGACAGTCTTCGCATTCCCGCCGGACACCGGCCCAGTCGGCCGCCTTGGCTTCACCGCCAACGTCGATTTCAGAGTCAATCTCCAGGCGCAGGTCATTGATCCGGCTCAGGGTGAGATCCCCCGCGACCAGTCGCAGATTATTACCGGAAGGATTGTCGTCGCCTATGGCTTCCAGAAACTGTGCAACATCGAGCATCCCGTACTCCCTCTCCGAAATGAAGTTGCCCCGCCCGTCGACCCCCAACGGATCGTGCCCCAAACCTAAAAGGGCCCCGTCCGCCCAGCGGACCGTCCCCTGTCTCGAACCCGGAATCCCCCGGAACCCGGGGTATCCCTGACAATTAGAAGCCCAGATTGACATAGTTGGGTTTCATTTTCAAGGACAAGCATCGGAAGGCTCGGGCCCAGCCAACGTCCTGGCGCCGGAATATCGGCCGCAAAGCGGATTCGAGTGGTCAAGCACCTTGATTCAGGTAAAAAGAGGGGCTCCACAGACTCATCCCAAACCGTTTGTAATGCATAATGGTTTCTATTATCAACCACAAATCGTGTTGCTCCCTCTTGGCGCTTTGTATATGATCCCACAATGACAGATAAACTTATTGGCAAATATAAAGTTCTGCGTGGTATCGGGTCCGGCGGGATGGCCACCGTATTTTTGGCGTCCCATGTGGACGTCCCAAACCTGAAAACAGTTCTCAAAAAATTGACCGACCCCAAACTGGCCGACCGGTTCAGGCGCGAGGCCGATAAACTCGCCCTTTTGGATGGATATTCAGGAATCTGCCAGATCAAACACTTTTTTGAGCACGACGGTGACTTCTACATCGTAATGGAGTACATCGACGGTCCCACCCTGGACGAACTGGTCAAAGCGGACCCTCCTCCGGATCTGGAAAGAGTCCTGCAGATCACGCGGGCCATTCTGACCACTCTGGAATACGCCCATCGCCAAGGCATCGTCCACCGTGACATCAAGCCCACCAACATCATGATCGACCGAGTGGGCCAGGTGAAGATCATCGATTTCGGCGTGGCCAAGGGTGAAGCCGACACGGACCTGACCCAGGTGGGCACCTCCCTGGGCTCACCCCGCTACATGGCGCCCGAACAGTTCAGTCCCAAAGGGGCCCTGGACTGGGTCCGGTGCGACATCTACGCCGTTGGCGTGACCCTCTACTACCTGCTGGCCCGCTCCCTGCCGTTCCGGGGCGCCAACATCTACGAGATGTGTCAGGCCAAGCAGCAGGATGATTTGCCCCCACCCAGCCATTTCAATGCCCTCATACCACCGGAAGTGGATGCGGTGGTCGCGCGCGCCATGGCCCGCGACCCCGGCGACCGTTTCGCCACGGCCGCCGAAATGCGGGCGGCTCTGGTGGGCCTCGAAAACCAGAGTCCCGAACCCGATTCCGACCGCCTCAACAAAACCCAGGTCATGGTGGAGGAAACCCCGCCTCCGGTGGATTCCACCCGCCCGGCGCCCCCGCCTCCGATGGCCCCGCAGGCGAAAGGGCATCGGCGCCTTGTCCTGGGCGGGGCCGGGGTCGCCCTCGCTCTCATCCTGGGGACTATCGGGATCTGGAGTCTGAACAGGGGCGACGGGTTGCCGCCGGCCGAACCGCTCCCGCTGGACGCCCCGGCGCTGCTGGCCCCCGCTATGGGCGCGACCCTGGAAGACGCCCCCGTCGAATTTCGGTGGGACGCCGAAGGTGACTCCCTGGCCGTCTTCACCCTGCAGTATGGCCCGAATCCCGAATTCACGCCCGCAGCCCCCCGGCACCAGATCCAGGGGGATCATTTTCGCCCGGCGACCCCTCCAGGCGTGGGTGAGTTTTTCTGGCGTGTCCGTCGCGGCCAGTCCGACGAAACCGGAAATCCCTGGTCCGCGGTCCATTCGTTCACCCTCGCCGCCAAGACCCCGAGACAGGGGGATTCCGGCCGGGGGGCCGACCGAACGCCGCCCAAGACGACCCCCGCGAAACCCCCATCGGTGACGGAGACCACCTACAACCTCCGCATCGTGCTCCGTATTGACGGGGTACCCATGATGGGAGATGCCCTGCTCAGGGTGGATGGCAAGGAGCGGAGCTTCTATTACCCCGGCACCCTGGGCCTCATCGCTGGCGAACACAATATTTCTGCTGTTTTCATGTATGATGGCTCGGAATGGGCCGCCACCAGAACGTTCACCGTCACCGCGGCCTCTGAGAGGATCCTTATTCTCGATCTCACAAAGTCCAATTGACCGAAGGGGGTGCGGGCATTCGCGCCTCCCTGCTCCAACCGCTAGGAGATGATCATGTGCAAGTTCGAGGGACTCCAAGCGCCCAAGGTTTGGTGGCTGCTGCCAATTTTGCTCACACTCTTAATTGGGTCTTCTCCCGCCTCCGGCCAGTCCAGCATTGCCGATGAACTCGCCACGGCGATCAACAGTTACGCCCTGGGGGATTTCGAGGGCAGCATGGCCCTGGCTGTCAGCCAATTGCAGCGGGCCGATCTGGAACCGGCCGACCGCGCCGCCGTCTATTCCGTCCTGAGCATGAATCATTTCGCCCAGGGTGAGAAACATCACCAGAAAGCCTTCGAATTCCTGGATCAGATCATGGACATTGGCCCCTGCGTCACCCATATGCCGTTCGACTACTGGCCCAAGAACCTGCGGGACCGCTGGTACAGCCTGCTCATGGACAGCAACCAACTGAACTGTGAGCCCCATGCTGACTCCGCCATACAGACCATTGCCATCATGGAATTCGACAACTTCTCCACCGGCAAGTATCAGGAGGAGTTGGGGTACCTGACCAAAGGCCTGAGCGAGTTCTTCGAGGCCGATTTCGCGGCGTTGAACAACCTGAAGGTCGTTGAGCGGGACAAGATCGACTTCATTCTGAAAGAGATCGTGTTGTCCAAGGAAGGTCTGGTGGATCAGGCCTCGGCCGTGAAGGCCGGCAAGCTGCTCGGCGCCCAGATCATGGTCTTCGGCAGCGTGATGCAGATGGATAAGAAGACCGCACGCATGATCGTCAAGGCAGTCAAGGTGGAAACCTCCGAGATCATTGCCACCGCCGAACGCTCGGGCAAACCGGAGTTCTTCGCCATGCAGCAGGAACTGGTCAAGGAACTGGCCGGCAAGCTGGACATGGAATTGAGTCCTGAGACCGAAATGCAACTCGATACCAACAGCACCGACGACACCCAGGCGGCCGGCTTGTATTCCCGCGGTTTGTACCACGTGGACAAATACGAATATGCCGAGGCCTACGACTATTTCAAGCAGGCCTACGAGGCCGACAAATCGTTCGCTGAAGCCAAGAAGAAGATGGACATCTACCGTCCCCTGGCCGTGTCCTCTTGAGCCCCGGAAATTCGGCCGAAAGGTCCCTTATGCGTAGCCTACTCTTGTGTCTGGCCCTCGGCACCACCCTCTCGCTGTCCGCCTGTGCCCCTGGTTATTACCAGCAGGGTCGGCGTCTGGCCGGTGAGGGGAACACCGCCGAGGCCGTCCCCCTGTTCTATCGTGAGATCGAGGAGAAACCGGCCGAAAGCCGCGCTTGGCGCGAACTGGGCGTCGCCTTTTACGAGCAGGGCGACCTGGCTCGGTCCGAAGAGGCCCTCAAGCAGGCGGCCGCCATCGCCCCCGATGGCCGCACCCACCTGTATCTGGGCCTGATTCATGAAAAAAAGGACGAGTCCGAGCTGGCCCTGGGCGCCTACCGGGTGGCCCTGGGCCTGAATCCGGGCGGCGACACGCGCGACCTGCTTGAAAGCCGGGTCTATCTCCTGGTGCACGAACAGGTCATGCGCGAGGCGCGGGCCGCCCTGGACGCCGAGAAGGATCTGGACACCGCCCATATCCCCGACAACACGGTCGCCGTGGTGGAATTCAACAGTGCCGAGCTTCCGCCGGACCTGGTGCCCCTGGCCAAGGGGATGGCCGAATTCACCGCCCAGGACCTGGGCAAGGTCGGGTCACTCCAGATTGTGGACCGGCTGAAGATTGATGCCATCCGTCAGGAGTTGGAGCTGAGCCAGTCCGAATTCGCTGATGCGGCCACCGCGCCCCGCATCGGCCGGCTCGTCGGCAGTCACCGCCTTGTGACCGGCACCCTGCTGGGTCTCGGCGACGAGAGCTTTCGCCTCAGCGGTGCGGTCATCAACACCAGCGACGCCTCGGTGGCCACACCGGAATTCACCGACGGCGACCTGGAAGAGTTCTTCCGCGTACAGAAAGGCTTCGTTTTCGACGTCATCGCGGCCATGGACATCACCCTCACACCCGAAGAGCGCACCGCCATTGAGGAGGTGCCAACGGAGAACTTCCTCGCCCTGATGGCCTATTGCAACGGGCTGGCTTATCGGGACCAGAACCGCTTGAACGAGGCCCAGACGGCCTTTCAGGGCGCGACCGCCCATGACAAGGGCTTTAACCAGGCCGCCGTCCAGGAAAAAAGCGTGGCCTCCCTGCTATCGGCCGGACCCGGCGGGTCCAGCGGCAGCATCGCCAAGTTCAGCGGTCAGGCCAGCCTCCAATCCAACTTGGAAATACTCAGTGCCGAATTGTCCTCCATCACGTCCTCACTCATTGCCTGGAACGGCTTCGTGCCGACCAACCTGGATCTGGACTATCTGAGCTCATTCGTCGACACCCCGCCCCGCACCAGGTACCAGGGCGATGTCTCGGTGATCATAAGGGGGAACCTCGATGCACGACCGTAGCCGGTTCCTGCTGATCCTGTGTCTGGGTGGCGCCTGTCTCCTGTCTGCTGTTCCGGCCGCGGGGCAGATCATTTACGGCCAGGAGGCGGCCGGCAACCTGGACATCATCGGCACTCATTGGAAAATGACCCTGGACCAGAACGAAGTCACCATCGACCAGTGGGCCATCCCCGCCGGGGTGTTTGTCCCCCTGCGCGAAAACCTGGAAGCCCGGGTGATCGTGGGTTATGCCACGACCACGGTCAAACAGCTGGGGCAGGAATTCAACCTGCAGGGCCTGTCGGACATGCGGCTCCAGGTCACCCACGCCTTTGCCCGGGATCGACTTCTGGCCGGCGTCGGCCTGAATCTGCCGGTGGGCCACAAGGCGCTGAATCTGGATGAGGAATGGGTGGTCATGAACTACCTGTCCCAGAGCTTCCTCAGTTTTCCGGTCCGTAATCTCGGCGAAGGCTTCGGTCTCAATCTGATGTTTGGCGGAGCCACGGAGTTGGGCGACAACCGTGTTGGCGCCACCGCGACCTACGACATGAAAGGCTCCTACGAGGCCTACCTCGGCGAGGAGAAATACAACCCCGGGAACGCCTTAAACCTGACCGCAGGTCTGCAGCGCGAGCTCGGGCCCCGTCTGTTCAGCGGTGACGTCACCCTGACCGTCAGCGCCGACGACAAGCAGGGCGGTGTCCCCGTCTTCAGCCGCGGCGAGCAGCTCGCCTTCCACGCCGGACTGAGTGGAGGCAGTACGACCCGACGGTACCGCGCCGACGCGACCTATCTGGCCCGGGGCCGCAACACGGCCTTTGACCCGGCGGGCGTCCTCCTGCAGCAGCTCAAGGTCTACGGCAACGAGTTCATCGTGGCCGGGAGCCACGACTGGACCAGCCAGCAAGGCTGGACCTACGGCCCCGCCGCCGATCTGCGTCTGATTGCCGGCAACGAAATCGGGCTCGGAAAATCCACCATCCTGGGGCTGGACGGGCACGTCTCCCGGGCCCTCACGTCAACGGTCAACCTGGGGTTGGCCTTGAAGTACTTCACCGGATCGACACACGCCGGCGAGGTGGACCTCTCCGGGTTCCAGGCCTGGCTCACGGCCAGCGGCACCTTCTGATCGGCGCCCTGGGCGGCGACCGGAAGGCCAGGAAACAAATCCCGTGGTTTTGGACCGCGCATTCTTCGTAAAGGAAGGGCCTGATGATATTTCCAAGAATTTGGCGCTGGATCCCGGTACTGGCCCTGGCGGGGTTGGTACTGATCGGCGGAGGATGTGCCGAGAAAATCACCGGGCCCGCCCCCACCTCACAGGTGTCTGTCAGCCTCAATCTGAAGGCTGGACCGGCGGTGAGCTTTCAACTCACCGTCTCCGGCGCCGACATGGATACCGTGGTCAGTCCGATGGGAATTTTCGAAGACCAGGTGGCGGCCCAGATCACGATTCCCTCCGGGGAAGGACGGCACTTCCTGGTGGAGGCCTTCGACCAGTTCGGCACCGTGCTGTACCTGGGCGAAACGGTGCTGGATGTCACCGGGTTGCAGCCTCTGGATCTGACCATCGACATGCTGCCCGTCGCCCCGATGATTTATCTGATTCCCCACATTTCCACGGTCAAACTCGGCGACAGCTTCACCCTCACCGTGTGCGTGAACGACCTGCCCGGACTTTCCGGCGCCGGCATCGGCCTTTCCCTGCGTAGCCTGGGCAAGGGGGCCAAACTCCTTGAGCCGGCCGCTATCGACACGGTCATCATTGATCCGGACCAGCAAGGGCTTGGCAGTTCCCTCCAATACTCCCTGGAAGGTGGCTCCTCCGTCTATTTCAGCCTGTTCAATGAAGGCCCCATCGTGAACGAGGCGGGCGACGCCTGCCTGCTGACGATCCACTGCCGCACCCAGGACACCTGGCCGGATGAAGACCTGTTCCTCTACCCCATGATGTTCATCGAAACCCTGTCCGGGGTGGACATGAACCTGGACGACATTCACCTGGACTCCGCGCAAATCCAATTGGTCCGCGACCGGACCCCCGAGTCCTATCTGGGGAGTGACGGGGATGATTCCGGTGTAGCCCTGGTCCCCCTTGGCAATGGGGACACCATGCTGGCCGGGGTCACCCTGGTCAATGTACCCGGCTCGGAGATCCCTCTCAGCTCCCTGTATCTGGCCCGCCTTGGCGCGGACCTGCAACCTCTGTCTGATCCGACCTTCCTGCCTTGGAGTTCCCTGCATCTGACCACGGGCTTCGCTCCGGCCACCGGGGGCGGATACTATGCCGTCGGCCTTGATGTTCAGGGCAGCAGCGAAGTCGTCTTCGTCAACGAAAACAGCACGGAAAACTGGCGGGAAGACCTGGGTGGGTCCCGCGATGCCTTTGCGATCGCGTCACGCCCCGGCGGCGGAAGCATCGTGGCGGGTCGCTGGCCCAACGACGGCTACCACTTCTATCTGGCGGCCGTTGAAGCCTCCGGAGCCCTCGTCCATTTTGAACCGACGAATTTCTCTTTCGACCAGGAGTTCCGGGCCGTCGTGGCCCTGGATGACAATACCTTTATCGCCGCCGGGACCCAGCGGGCCTTCTCGGCGGGCGGGCAGAACATCGTTCTGGGCAAGTACAGCCTGACCGAGGGCATATCCATGGTCTTTGAGTACCCGCTGGTGGACTCGGGAGATCAGGCCGCCGGCGACCTTTTGGTGACCCAGGACGGCGGATTCCTGATTGTCGGAGGCACCAACAACGGCGACGGCGGGCCGTTCGATGTACGCGTGGTAAAAACCGATGCAGAGGGCGGAATTGAATGGGTCCGCACCTTCGGCACTTTCGGCGACGACTTTGGCACCGCCGTGACCCGGTCCACCGATGGCGGCTATGTCGTGACCGGCTATACCGGCGCCCTGGGCGGGCCCCGGGATGTGATGGTGGCCAAGCTGACCGCCGGCGGCGATCTGGTCTGGCAACGCGTTCACGGCGGCCCGGATGACGAGTTTGCCCAGGACATCATTCCCTACAACAGCGGATACCTGATTACCGGCACCGGCTCCGCAGTGCCGAACCAGGGACGTGACATCCTGTTGCTGCACCTGAGTGGCGAGGGCGACAAACTGGGCGAGTGACTTTACGGTGACGGGGAAAAGCAGGCCGTGCCAATGATGACCAGCCCTCCCTCGCCGGCGGCCACATAAGAGCGGGCACCGTCGAAACCGATCCAGTTGGCTTCACCCGCTATCCGGGCGCCCCCCACAATCTGGGGGGCATCGGGCTTGTTGATATCCAGCACAATGATGCCATCGGTCCGGTCAGCCACAAACAGGAAATCCCCCGCCAGATCCAGGGCGAAACTCCTTGAACCGGTGGGCGCACTGGCCCGCCACACCGGATTGGCCGGGTTGCCGACGTCAATGACCTGCAAACCGGTGGCACCGTTGGCGACAAATGCGTAATCCCCCTGGACCACCACCCCACTGGCATCATCATCCGTGGCGATGGCGCCGATGATGAACGGGGCGGTCGGCTTGCCCACGTCAATGATCTGAAGCCCGCCCTCGAATCCATCGGCCACATAGGCGTAATTCCCCACGACAGTCACGCCCCAGGATCGGCCCGGCGTGGCCACAGCCCCCACGATGGTGAGATAGGATCCGCTCGATGGGTTGATGTCCACGATGTGTAGCCCCAGGTCTATTTCGGAATTGGTCACATAGGCGTAGTCCCCGCTCACGGTCACGGAAAAGGCGGAGCCGGGAACGTCCACGGTGCCGATCAGGGACGGTGCGGTTGGAACGGCAACGTTGACGACCTGGAGTCCGCCGGTCCCGTCCGCCACAAAGGCGATTCTTCGCCCGGAATCCAGGGCGACCCCTCTGGCAAACCCTGGCGTTGGGAAAGTGCCCACCACATAGGGGGCTGTCGGGTCCTTGATTTTTACGATCTGCAGTCCTGAGTTTCCGTCGGCAACAAAGACGTATTCCCCGATCCAGGCGACACACCAGGCATTGCTCGGGGGTGACGTCCAACCCACCACGCCCAGGCACTGGGCGTAGAAACCCGCGAACGTGAAGGTCTCACGCCCGGACAGGTAATGGGTTTCCTGCGGGGGAGAATCCCACCCCTCAACCGGCTCCCAGACCAGCGTGTAGTTGTTCGGTTCCATTTCCGTGAGTGTGGTGTCCCCGCTGCCGGCATACAACGGCTGCGGGAGATCCGGGATGTACAGACTCCAGGGAGCCTGCAGGTGGTCCGGACTGGGATCGATGACGAGGGTTCCCGTGGCCAGCGCATAATCGCCATGGAAGGACAGGGTGGAATCGGCCGCCAGAACCCTGGCTTCGGGGGCCGGGGCATCGTATTGGTCAACCGGTCCCCAGGTGACGATGTACCGCCCCACCACCCGGTCCGGCATGGTCCAATACCCGACACCCTGCTCAACCGCCCCAGCGGGATCTTCCAGTTCCCACGGCGCCAGGAGGCCCAACGGATGCGGGACGATTTCCACGGTTCCGGTTTGCCGGGTGTAAAGTCCGTCGAACCGGATGTTGTCGTTTTCCAGCAGGGTCAGACTCTCGGCGGCCGGAGCCTTCCAATCCGCCACGGAATTCCAGGTGATCGTGTAAACCCCTGGCGCCATGTCGGTATAAACCAAGTCGCCGTTTCCGGTTAGAACCACATCCGGGCCGGTCAGTCGCCAGGGGGCGACCAGCAGATCGGGGTCGGGGTTTATGGTGATCGAGCCCACCGAGGTGACACCCGTTCCCGTATAACCAACAGCGCCACAGTCGGTCCCGGTGGTGATCTGACAGGACAACAGACCCGGGGTCAGGGGACTGAACTCCAGGACTACGGCCATTTCAATGCCCGGGCCCAGGGCAAAGGGGCCCGTTCCCGCGAGGATCCGGAAATGGGGAGACTCGGCCGGCAGGAGGCCGATTACGCCGACGAGGTTGCCGGTGGCGGAGTCCCCGTTGGCCACCCACAACGTATCGGTCACGGAACTCCCCAGCGGAACCTCGCCAAAATCCGGATTTCCCGGGGTCAGAATGCAGTCGAGGCGAATTTCCGTTAACGCGATTTCAACCGTATTTGAGGACAGGGCGGAAGAAAGGGTGCTGGTACTTTCCCCGGTAAAGAGGATGGTTTCGTTGGCATCCACAGCCTGGACCGCGAAATGATGGGAGCCCGGCGAGAGTCGGATGACCTCGCTTTGAAGGAAGCCCTCAACCACCGCCAAGCGGTGACGGGCCTCGGTATCCCGGTCGATGGTCAACCAGCCATGATCCACCGTGCCCGCGGCTGCGGCGAGGTTGATTTTCAGCTGGGTGTTCAGTTCATGGGGGCCCTGGATTTCCTCGGCGCAGCCCAGGAGCAGGAAGGCGGCGAGGGTGACCATCGAGATGA
>Ga0209692_10000740_pt1 | contig 61854 bp, 59 predicted proteins | sample tdDd472_FD_187129 | JGI IMG/M metagenome (GOLD analysis project Ga0209692, IMG submission 187129) | Marine sediment microbial communities from the Atlantic coast under amendment with organic carbon and nitrate - tdDd47.2 (SPAdes)... | ecosystem: Environmental > Aquatic > Marine > Coastal >... | reverse complement strand
TTTTATTCAGTAATCCTATTTTTTATAAACACAAAAAGAAATAGTCCACTCTAATTCCCTAATCCTAGTAACTGATTCTATTGAGTTTTATCCTAGAAAACGCAGTTGACTTCGTAGCGAGGCTCACTTAAGTGCTGAAGATTAAGGATTTTATGGGTTATTTTTGGTGCGGCCGGCTAGGCTTTACTTGTAGTCACCCTACTGGTGAATTCAAAATGTTCCAGAAAATCCTTCGGCTCTGGCTCCATGCTTCGCTCTACCTCCTCCATCCATGGAGTCGTAAGATTTAGTGCTTAAGGGGGCCGCAGTAGATGGCAACTGCGTTTTCTAGGTTTATATCAACCTAATGAATGACTTTAACCTCTTTATTCCTGTTATTCTCTGTATAAGTTTATTCTAATTTATTAAAAAATAAGACTTGATCTAGATCAAAAACGTATTTATACTAATACCTGACTTATTTACTATGGTATTAAAAATTGGGAGGAAACCATGGCTAGAGGAATGAGACGAGCAATAAAAGTTTTTGGAGCTACATTAGATACAGGTGAAATAATTAAAACTGATTCTGATGATATCGTATCTGTTACAATACATCCTGACAAATCGGTTACTTACCTCGATCCTGCAGGGAATACTAAAACTGTAGATGGGCAATGGGTTTCTTACGTCCCACGCTTTAACTAGTTTTGTAGTTTAGCAACAAAAAAGCAGGCTTAATGCCTGCTTTGTTTTTTTAGACTGTCTTAAGGTTTAATTAATATTAACTTCTACGCCAGCGAGTTCCCTCAGGAGTATCTTCTAAAATAATCCCAGCTTCTTGAAGTTGATCGCGAATATCATCACATGCAGACCAATTTTTATCGATTTTCGCCTGTTTACGTTTTTCAATTAAATCATCTATTTCATCGTCACTTAGACCATCATCATTCGCATCAATTTTTCCATGTAGGAAATCTTGCGGATTATTTTCCAATAATCCTAATACTGAAGCTAGTGACTTCAATTGTCCTGCTAATTGAGCAGCTTTTGCTTTGTCTGAATTTTTCAGCTTATTTATTTCGTGTGCAAGCTCAAATAACACCGATATAGCGATTGGCGAATTAAAATCGTCGTTCATAGATTCATTAAAACGCTGATTATATTCATTTGTAATTGGTTCTTGAGTGGAGCTATCAATATCTAATAAAGCTTGATATAAGGTCGTTAGTGATGCTTTAGCTTTATCTAAATTTTCGTCAGAATAATTGAGAGCACTGCGATAGTGGCTATTTAAAATAAAATAACGAATCACTTCAGCTGAATAGCTCTGTAGTACGTCTCGAATGATGAAAAAATTACCTAAGGATTTGGACATTTTTTCATCGTCAACACGAACAAAACCATTATGAATCCAATAGTTGACAAATTTATGTCCAGTACATCCTTCAGATTGCGCAATCTCATTTTCATGATGAGGAAATTGAAGGTCTAGTCCGCCACCATGGATATCAAAGTGCTCACCTAAACATTTAGTCGACATGGCAGAACACTCGATATGCCAACCAGGACGACCATCACCCCAGGGTGAAGGCCATTTGGGTTCATCGGGTTTGGCTGATTTCCATAAAACGAAATCTAGCGGATTACGTTTATTTTGATCAATACCAACACGGCTACCGGCCTGCAAATCATCTAGATTTTTTTTCGCGAGTTGACCATAAGTGGGAAATTTATCGACTTGATAATAAACATCGCCATTATTAGCAGCATAGGCAATGCCCTTTTCAACTAATTTTGAAATCATAGCAATAATTTCTTCCATATGCTGAGTAGCACGTGGTTCGATATCAGGTCTTTGAACGCCTAAGGCATCCGCATCTTCATGCATAGCACTAATAAATCGATCGGTTAGACTGGAAATATCCTCGTCATTCTCAATAGCTCTGGCAATAATTTTGTCATCAATATCAGTAATGTTACGGACGTAGGTGACATTTTTATTCCCATAAATCTGCCTTAAATAACGATTAATGACATCAAATACCACTAAAACCCGAGCATGTCCTATATGACAAAAATCGTAAACCGTCATCCCACAGACATACATTTTGACCTTGCCGGTCTCAATAGGCACAAATTCTTCTTTTTGACCATTGAGTGTATTGAATATTTTTAGCATTATTTTTTACCCCAACTATCGCGTAAAGTTACTGTACGGTTAAAAATAAGTTGCTTATCAGTACTATCAGTATCGGTGACAAAATAACCTTCCCGTTCAAATTGAAATGCGTCACCAGCATTTACATCAGCCATCGACATTTCCACTCGAGCATTTTTAAACGGTTGAAAAGAATCCGGGTTTAAATAATCAAGGAAATGCCCTTCATTTTTATTACTATCCGGACTTTCAGCACTGAACAAACGATCGTATAAACGAACTTCAGCAGGAAGGCAATGCTTAGCCGATACCCAATGAATTACTCCCTGTACCTTACGTCCTTCAGGCTTTTTACCCAAGGTTTCCGGATCATAGGAACAGCGCAGTTCAATCGGCTTACCTTCATCATCTTTAATAACTGACTCACATTTAATCACATAAGAGTTACGTAACCGAACTTCTTTACCCGGAGCCAAACGCTTATATTTTGGTGGTGGTGTTTCAGTAAAATCTTCTTGATCGATATAAACTTCTCTCGTCATTTTAATATTACGCTTACCCATAGATTCATCCTTAGGATGACGAGGAGCGAATAAATCTTCGGCTTGATCTTCAGGATAGTTTTCTATCACAACTTTAAGCGGTCGAATTACTGCCATCGTACGAGGGGCATGGTGTTCATAATCATCGCGAATACAGTATTCCAACATCCCCATATCCACAACACCTTCTACTTTAGTTACTCCAATCAGTTCACTAAAAGTTCGTAATGAATTAGGTGTATATCCCCTTCTTCGCAGACCAGAGATAGTAGGCATACGTGGATCATCCCAACCGAATACATGATTTTCGTCAACCAGCTGTTTTAATTTGCGTTTACTGGTTACAGTATAGTTTAAATTGAGGCGTGCAAACTCGATTTGTTGTGGGTGACAAGGTGTTTGTAATTGTTCTAAAAACCAATCATATAAAGGACGATGATCTTCAAACTCGAGAGTACAGATGGAATGCGTAATTCCTTCAATGGCGTCCGAAATACAATGGGTAAAATCATACATGGGGTAAATACACCAGTCATCACCGGTTTGATGATGATGAGCACGACGGATTCGATAAATAATCGGATCACGCATATTAATATTGGGCGATGCCATATCAATTTTTGCTCTTAGGACATAAGCTCCATCTTCATATTTACCCTCTTTCATGTTCGCAAACATGTCCAGGTTTTCTTGCATTGCTCGACCACGATCGGGACTAGGTTTACCCGGCTCTTTTAAAGTTCCCCGGTATTCTCGTGCTTGCTCAGCATTTAAGGAACAAACATAGGCTTTATCCATTTTTATCAGTTGGACAGCATAGTCATAAAGTGTTTGAAAATAATCTGATGCGTAGTGAATATCGCCTTGCCACTGAAACCCCAACCATTCGACATCTTTTTTTATCGATTCAATATATTCCTGGCTTTCTTTTTCAGGATTAGTATCGTCAAAGCGCAAGTTACAATTGCCGTTATAATCATTCGCCAAGCCAAAATTTAAACAAATGGACTTTGCATGACCAATATGCAGATAACCATTGGGCTCAGGGGGAAATCGAGTATGAACTTTTCCCTGATTTTTTTGGTTCTTTATATCTTCGTCAATTATATTTCGAATAAAGTTAGTTGCTGCAGGTCGTTCGTTATTATTCATTTAACTTATTTATTCCATAAATAAAAATTTTAAAAGTTTAATTTTAACAAAAAAATATACTAAATAGTGATTAATTTCCACAACTCCTGCTATTTTATAGAAAGACTTTTAAAAATAAGGCAAAACCACTGATAAGAAGATAAATACTAGGGGTTTGAGTAAAATGACAAATGTCAATTTTTTTAGCTTAGGGGTTTCAACTGCTCTCAAAATAGCTTTATAATGAAGCCACTAAAATAAAGGGCAACAATAATAATATAGCCCATCATAAAATTACTCAGTATATTCATACTCACTATTTACGTTTTAGCTATTTTATAGATTAATAAGTTTGTTTTTAGCAAAATTAATTTTGTGTCTAATTGAAGTTTTTTGTCAGACAAAGAAATTACTGAGCGATATGTAATAAACAACACAGGTGAATGAATCATCTGTATAAAGGAGGTCTTTTATGGCTCATGTCGTAATAATCGGCGCAGGTACAGGTGGAATGCCTTGTGCATATGAAATACGTGCGAGATTACCTGAAGAACACCAAATTACCATGGTTACCGAAAACGAAACCTTTGATTTTACTCCATCAAATCCCTGGGTTGCCGTAGGATGGCGTAATCGTAGTGATATCAGTTTTGAAATTCGACCTTATTTGGAAAAGCGCAATATTAACTTTATTGCTTCTCGAGTTGATGTTATCGATGCAGACAATAATAAATTGAGCCTAGCCAATGGTGACTCTGTTGATTATGACTATCTAATTGTCGCCACAGGTCCTCGTTTAGCATTTGAAGAAGTTGAAGGCTCAGGTCCCACAAATGGGTTTACCCGCTCTATCTGTACCTTAAATCATTCAGAAGATGCCTTTGATGATTTTGAAAAGCTCGTCGAAAATCCTGGTCCTGTTGTGGTTGGAGCGATGCCATTTGCGAGTTGTTTTGGCCCGGCCTATGAATATGCATTTATTTTGAATCGCGAACTACAAAAGCGTAAAATCCGTGACAAAATCCCGATGACTTTCGTTACTTCTGAACCTTATATAGGCCATTTAGGTTTAGCTGGTGTTGGTGATTCTAAAGGTATGCTAGAGTCTGAATTACGTTCTCATTCCATAAATTGGATCACCAATGCCAAAACCACCAAGATTGAAGAAGGTAAGATCTTTGTGGATGAAATGGATGAAGACGGCAATATTAAAAAACAACATGAATTACCTTTCCAACATGCGATGATGTTACCCGCCTTTAAAGGGGTTGATGCTGTTGCCAATGTTGAAGGCCTATGTAATCCCCGTGGATTTGTAATTGTTGATAAAAATCAACGTAGCCCTAAATATCCTAATATTTATTCTGCTGGCGTATGTATTGCTATTCCACCTGTTGAACCTACTCCAGTACCAACCGGTGCACCTAAAACCGGTTACATGATTGAATCGATGGTAACTGCTATCGTCCACAATATTGGAAATGAATTGGAAGGCAAAGAGCCTGATAAAGAAGGTACTTGGAACGCCATTTGTTTGGCAGATATGGGAAATACCGGCGCCGCTTTTGTCGCTATCCCACAGATTGCACCTAGAAATGTGGCTTGGTTTAAAAAAGGAAAATGGGTCCATTTAGCCAAGATTGGTTTTGAAAAATACTTCTTGCGTAAAATGAAAACCGGTTCCAGTGAGCCCATATATGAAAAGTATTTATTGAAAGCTTTAGGTATTAATCGCTTAAAATAGTCAATAATTCTCAGCAAAGAAGAGAGTGCTCCTCTCTTCTTTCTACCTCAATAATTATTCTGAAACCCGATACGCCTCAATCACATTTGATACCTGTGCAATTTTATTCAAGGCTCGACTCAATAATTCAATCCCCGTAATTTCAATCGTTAAACGTAGCCTTGCTGATAGATCTTTTTTATTTGAGGAGGTCGAAACAGCCAATACATTAATATCCACATTTGCCAATATCGTTAATACATCACGTAATAATCCTTGTCGATCCATTGCGATGACCTCAATAATAACGGTATATCCTTGCCCCAATTCACGATTCCATTCAACATCAATTATCCGTTGATTTTGTTCTTCACTAATATCCACTACATTGTGACAATCACGACGGTGAATGGTTATACCCCTTGATTTGGTTATAAAACCAACAATTTCATCACCAGGTACAGGCGTACAACACTGGGCAATTTTGGTTAAAACATTATCGATACCATCAATACTAATATCGGCAGAACCTTTGGGAATTAAATCAAATGATTCTTGGACCGGTTCTGGCATTAGCTGTTCTTCAGTTTTTTCTTCCAAACCCGCTAACTTTTGAATGGATTGGGCAATTTGTCCTGACGTTAGATCGCCGCGACCAATATTTACAAATAATTCATCCACCGTTTGATAATGAAATTTTTCTACTAGCTTTTCAAACGGTAAATTTGCCACCCCAAGCCGTTGTAACTCTTTTTCCAAAAGTTCACGACCAGCACTAACATTTTGAGCATGGGCCTGTTGTTTAAACCAAGCACGAACTTTTGAACGGGCTCGATTGGTTTTTAAATAACCTAATTGAGGGTTTAGCCAATCTCGACTCGGATGTCCTTGCCGAGTGGTTAAAATATTAACTTGATCACCACTTTTAAGTTCACAACTTAAGGGCACCATACGACCATTGACCTTCGCACCTCGACAACGGACGCCCACCTCAGTGTGGACATAAAAGGCAAAATCTAATGGAGTAGCACCCTGTGGCATATCGATGATTTCGCCTTCAGGCGTCAGCACATAAACCCGGTCTTGAAATACCTCTGACTTAAAGCGATCAATAAAATCACCCGCATTTTGTTCCTCATCTTTCCATTCTAATAACTGTCTTAACCAAGCAATTTTTTGTTCGTAATTACCACTTTGTTTACCACCTTCTTTATAACGCCAATGAGCAGCCACACCAAATTCAGCATGTTTATGCATTTCAAAAGTCCGTATTTGAATTTCCAGAGTTTTGCCTTCCGGTCCAACAACAGCGGTATGAATGGATTGATAGTTGTTTTCTTTAGGAGTGGCGATATAGTCATCAAATTCCATGGGAATATGTTGCCATAGCGTATGCACTAGACCTAATACATGATAGCAATCTTTAATATTATTGACATGAATTCGAACCGCGCGCAAATCATAAAGTTGGTGGATATCAAGCTGCTTGCGGCGCATTTTTTTCCAAATACTAAAAATATGCTTGGAGCGTCCGGTCACCTCCCCTTCAATATGATTATCGTCTAATTGCTTTTGTAGAAGCGCCTGCACACCATCGATATAGTTATCCCGATCTATTTTGCGTTCATCTAAACTCCGAGCAATTTTCTTATAATTGTATTCATCCAAATAACGAAAGGATAAATCTTCCAATTCCCATTTTAATTGCCAAATTCCTAAGCGATTAGCCAATGGCGCATAAATTTCTGCCGTTTCTTGAGCGATTAATTTCTGTTTTTCGCTGGGTAAATGGTACAAAGTACGCATGTTATGCAGACGATCGGCTAGTTTGATCATCACCACTCGCACATCTTTAGCCATCGCCAATAACAATTTGCGTAAATTCTCGGCCTTAAGACCTTCTTTTAACATACCACCTTTATGGTTTTCAGTATTTAAACTGGAAAACTCTTTCATCTTAGTAACGCTATCTACTAAGGTGGCAATTTCCTCGCCATATTCCTCTTTTAATTGCTCATAATCAACATCTGTATCTTCAATTACATCGTGTAATAATGCCGCAACAATTGAATTGGTATCTAGATTTAAGCCTAATAAAATTTCGGCTACAGATATAACATGAAACACATAGGGTTCACCAGAGGCTCTAGTTTGCCCTTGATGGGCTTTTTTGGCAAATTCAAAGGCGCTACGAAGTAAGGCCGTTTCCTGTTCTGAATAATTCGCATTATTAATTTGCGATAATAAAGCCAAAAACCTTGTATTAGGAGTAACATGTGTTTCGGAGATGGATTCGACATATACCATGAGAAGTCTTTCTTTTAGTGCATTAGTTCAATATTAAAGCTGATTGGCTTAATTTGATTCTAGAGTTTATCTGAGTCTCTATATAAAATAATAGTTGACGACATTGGTTCCACAAGAAAATAATTTTTCTTTATCATCAATTGTGCCACAAGTTAGACATGGGCTACAGTAATTATTTAGGCAAAACCAGACCGGTGATGGAAAAAAATAAGATGGAACCAAGTAAGCCAGTCATAGGGACAGTAATGACCCATGCCGCAACAATTTTTAATAACTGTGAACGTTTGACCAGTTCTTGTTTATACACAGCTCGTAGGGATTTGATTTGTTTCTTTTTTAAGCTAGGGTTTAGGGTATTTTGTTTCAATTGCGCCAGCATTTCTTGTTTTTTTATTAAAGACGCTTGCTCAAACTCATTCAAAAAGTTTTCCACTTCTTCTGTTTCATTATCAGAAAAATGAAATTTGATTTCTTCAATCCTACCACCATAAGAACGCTTAATATATTCACGTAAGAAACCAACCCCAAACACAGCGCCAACGGTAATATGAGTAGAGCTTACCGGCAGTCCCAATTGAGAAGCAAAAATTACCGTTAAAGAAGCAGCCATCGCAATACAATAGGCACGCATTTTATCTAATTCGGTAATTTCTACCCCAACCGTGCGAATAATCCTGGGTCCGTACAGTATTAGACCTAAACAAATCCCTAAAGCACCCACTATCATGATCCATATAGGAATGTGAGCCTGTTGGGTAATATTACCACTTTTAATGGTTTCATGAATAGCAGCTAGTGGTCCTACAGCATTTGCGACATCATTAGCTCCATGAGCAAAACTTAATAAGGCTGCGGCTAATATTAAAGGAACCGTAAATAATGAATTGACACTATTTTTATGGTTTGGAAGTTTGTGAGCAAATTTAACCATTGCTGGCTTAATCAGAATATATACCCCTAAACCAATTCCTGCACCAATTAACAAGGCCGAGAAAAAACCAAAATAATAAATTTTATTGATAACTTTTAATAACAGGTAAGTGGAAAAGGCCCATGCCATAACCGCAACCAATTGTGGGACTATTTCTTTAGCCGCTCCTATTTTATCGTGTTGGTAAGTAATTCGGTGTTTAATAAAATACAAGAATGCTGCTGCAATTAAGCCTCCAACAAAAGGCGTAAAAATCCAGCCTGCGGTAATAGCAATAACCTTATCCCAGTTAGCGATATCGGCACCACCTGCGGCTAACCCAGCCCCCAAGACACCACCCACAATAGTATGTGTGGTCGATACAGGAGCACCAAAAGCGGTAGCAATATTTAACCAAATTGCACCAGCTAAGAGTCCAGACATCATGACCCATATAAAGGTATCACCATCTTTGATTAAAGAAGGATCGATAATACCTTGTTTAATGGTACTGACTACCTCTCCACCCGCGATAAGCGCACCCGCAGCTTCAAAAATAGCTGCTAGAATAATAGCAGCAGCTAGACTCATGGCTCTAGAGCCTACTGCAGGGCCAACATTATTCGCCACATCATTAGCACCAATATTCATGGCCATATATCCGCCAATTATAGCGGCCACCACGATAAGAATACTGCTACTTCCCTCAGTCACCCGAACTGAAGTAAATATCATAATCGCAACAATAAAAAATAGGGTTATTCCTAATCGAAATAATTCCCCACGGGTTATTTTGGTCGCAATCTCAATATCGTTGATGTTTTTTAAATCCATAAATTAGGCTTAATTTTCTTTAATTTCGATGCCAATTTTTAAAACATACATGCGATAGAGCTTAATCATTAACAATATGGTGGGAGTGGTATGAAAAAATAGATCCAAAATATCAATGGGTTTGTGTAATTCGCCATTAACAAGCATTAGAATTTTTTGGATGGAATGCGGTTCAGCTTCCATTGGATAGGGAGTAATCCCTAATATAGCAGCCATAAATATTAGGGATATCAACGACATATTATCTAAAAATTTTATCATAAAAGCGCTTTCTTAAAATAAATTGCTATGGATTATACAAATCCTCAGGCACGGCTACAATATACCCTATTAATTAAATTAAAAATATAAGTAACTTATAAAAAAGCTTTAAGCCAATAAACTGCTTACTAATAATCAAATTTTAATGACTTTTTCCGATTTTTTGACTATATAGTAACAATAGAGACCATGTTCCGATAAACAGCAGTATATCTAAGGCTTTTAAGAATCCAGAGTATACGTCCTGATTCTCCGCCTCTGTTATGTTTAAAAGCCTATAGTATATCCGGCAGATATTGTCGACTTCGGGACATGGCCAACTCAAATTTTCCAACCAAATAATAGCCACAAAATAGCTCTCCTTTAAACTCAAAGCTCTCATCCCCATTGATACAAAATATAAAAACATAAGAGGAAAACAACGATGGACAGCTTATCAAAACAATCTTGTGAAGCCTGTCGAGCTGATGCTCCTAAGGTATCTGACGAAGAACTAAAAGAATTATTAGGGCTTATTCCGGATTGGAATATTGAAGTACGGGATAATATTATGCAATTGGAAAAAGAGTTTTCATTTAATAATTTTGTCGAGGCGATTGCCTTTACAAATAAAGTTGGAGAAATTGCTGAATCAGAAGGACATCATCCTTCGCTATTAACTGAATGGGGAAAGGTAACCGTTACTTGGTGGTCACATAAAATAAAGGGATTACATCGTAATGATTTTATTATGGCGGCAAAAACAGATGGACAATATGCTAATTAGTGGCATATTTAGTGGAAAAGACTTCGCCTTCGACCTAACAAACACGACATTAATCGGGTGTCTGTTAGGTCTGTCGAAGTGGATTAGATCTAAGCATTAACAAAGGTGTTATCATAGGTTCCATCTTTGTTGAACTTGATTTTTTCCTTCGGATGTCCTTTCACTACTGAGCTACTATTTGTGACTCTCTTATACAAACCAAAGAGCATTACGCCTAGAGCACCAGTTAATAAAATGAGTGGAATCCCAACAAAAATAAAGATCCAAATCCATAAGCCAATAATGAACATTTTAACTCTCCTAGAAAATATTAAAATATCCCCGTCCTTTGATAATGTATATTATTATTTGCTTATATAGGTATATTACCCCTTAAATTCTCGTTTTGCAATCTTATTTTTAATTTATTAATACTAAATTTGATATTTATCACATTTTTTAATAAATACAAAAGAAATAAACCTTTTCTAGGTGTAAAACCTATCGCAATAATAAGACTGGGACTGATGCATTACGAATCACATTGGTCGTTGTGCTACCCACTAAAAAGCGCCTCACTATTGAGTGTCCATAAGCTCCCATTATCAGCATGTTAATATTATTTTGGGCTCGATAATCACATAACACTTTTTCAATCTCACCATTTATAATGGTAGCTGGAGCTTGAAAACCATTGTTTTCCAAAGTTGTTTTTGCCCAGTTTAATTGTTCTTGGTTAGCATCTGATTCTTGTCCCACCATTACAATGTGGCAAGCCAATCCACTAAATAGTGGACTGGATGCAATCATTTCTACACCTTTTCGGGTGGTTGGACTTCCATCAAAGGCGATCATCACTTTTTCCGGCAGTTCATAATTATGAGTCGTAATTAGAATCGGTCTATGCATGGTACGAACGACACTTTCAAGACGGCTACCGATATGTTCGCTGAGATTTTCGTCATGTTTCCCCATAACCAATAAACGAATAGTTTCTTCCATTTCAACAAGGGTTTCGACTAATACTCCATGCCGTTGAATACTCTGTGGATTGTCAATATGATTATCAATTGCCCTTTGCTTGGCAGCTTCCAGCATCAAACGCCCCTGCTCCATCGCCAGTTTTCCACGCTTTTCATCCAGGCTGGCTAATTCATCTAATAAAGCTTCTCGACTACCTAAACCAATATTACCACTGAGGTTGCTCTCGGTGGGATACTCAGATTTGTCCAAGACATGTAAAAACTTTAATGGTGCATTTAATTTTTGACTGGCCCAAACAGCATAGTCACATACGGTAGTAGAAACTTCTGTACCATCAATACAAGCGAATACATTTGTCATTATTATTTCCTTTTATCAATGGTTAATTAAGTCTTTAACTAATTCAGGTTTATCATGAATGGCAAAGCGGTCAACAATGGTAATACTGGCTTCATTTAGACCTATTAATTCAACTTCCGTTCCTTCCCGCCTAAACTTGAGAACCACTTTATCCAAAGCGGCGACTGCGGTGATATCCCAGAAATGAGCTTGATATAAATCGATTACTACCTTATCAAGCACTTCTTTAAAATCAAAAAATTCGACAAATTTATCGGCTGACGCAAAAAAGACCTGGCCGACAACCCGATACGTCCGAAGTCTACCGTCCTCACTCGCTTCTGAGCTGACTTGTTTAAAATGGGCCACTTTATTGGCAAAAAACATCGCAGCCAATAATACACCCACGAAAACACCATAGGCTAGATTATGGGTAGTTACTACAACAGCTACGGTGGCAACCATAACGATATTACTACCAAGGGGATGCTTTTTTAAATTACTTAATGATTCCCAACTAAAAGTACCAATCGAGACCATAATCATTACCGCAACCAATGCAGCCATGGGAATTTGGGCGACCCATTCATCTAAAAATACCACCATTAAGAGTAAAAATATCCCGGCTGATAAGGTAGAAAGACGAGATCGTCCACCGGATTTCACATTAATAACCGACTGTCCAATCATAGCACAACCCGCCATTCCACCCATTAAACCTGATGCAATATTAGCAATGCCCTGCCCCTTACATTCACGATTTTTATCACTATTGGTATCCGTTAAATCGTCTACAATAGTGGCTGTCATTAATGATTCTAATAGGCCCACAACCGCCAAAGATATAGAATATGGAAATACAATTTGAAGAGTTTCAAAGGTTAAGGGGACGTCAGGCCACAAAAATACGGGCAAAGTGTCTGGTAGTTGTCCCATATCACCCACGGTACGAATATCAAGTTCGAAAAACATGGCAATAAGGGTTAATACAACAATGGTAACCAGTGGAGACGGAATGGCTTTGGTATAATATGGGAGCAAATAAATAATTGCTAACCCACCAACTGTCATGGCATACACATGCCAGGTAACACCAATTAATTCCGGTAATTGGGCCATAAATATCAAAATCGCCAACGCATTTACAAATCCCGTTACGACCGAACGCGAGACAAACCGCATTAAAGAACCTAATTTTAGATAACCGGCTCCAATTTGCAGAATACCAGTGAGCATGGTGGCGATTAATAAGTATTCCAATCCGTGTTCTTTTACTAAAGTGACCATGAGTAGTGCCATCGCACCAGTTGCGGCAGAGATCATACCTGGCCGGCCACCTACAAAGGCAATTACTACCGCAATACAAAACGAGGCATATAATCCAATTTTTGGGTCAACACCCGCGATAATTGAAAAGGCGATAGCTTCCGGTATTAGAGCAAGTGCTACCACTGTACCGGCGAGCAAATCACCGCGAATATTGTTAAACCAGTTATTTTTTAAAGAGACGACCATTATTTTTCCGCGAATTTCTTAATATAAAATCATGTCGATATATAGGCTAAATACGAATTTTTTTAATAACCAATGGACATTAAAAAGAAAATAAGCCACCACTCGTATGGTAATCACACAGGTTTAAGGCTTATCAAAGTGTTTTAGCAGCAGGATTTATAGTACTAACGAGGGGTCGGATAAGGATGCGGCGCACCAGTTGTGCAGATAGCCGCTATATCACAATTTATTCCAGGACATTCTATATATCTTATGGGGTAGAATTTTAACACAATCGAGTTGATGAATCACGAGATAAACTGAAATTTTCTTTCAATTTATCTCGTGATATTTTTAATAAACTGGGTAGGAGAGCTTTTTAGTTTCTAATTGCAATTGATTCTGTTCGGCGTTTTTACCCTTTTTAATCGTAGTTTCATACAACAACTCAATTTTCTCCCCGGCATCTACTCGAGTTTCAAGTTGTACCGTTTGAAAATCATGTTTTTTTACCTCTAAGGAACTCTTAAATTGCGCATCACCATATATTACCCGACGAATTTCAATATCAATAGCCTGATCGGTGGGATTTCTTAAGTGTTGGACATAAAGACTATGCTCATCCCACCCGGCGACTCTACTATTATGATCAATTTGGATATGACCATCACCAATCCGACGATAAACATTGGCTTTTTTATAATGCATCCAAATATTATCTCGCCAATTTTTTAAATTCACTAATTCAAAATGGATTTCTGGGTTAGCTGCCGTATTAAGCTCTACCTTTTCGCCGATAGAAACATAGTTAAGATTTAATCCAGCAATATAAGTCAGGCTTCCTTGAGTATTTTTTTGATAGATTTGAATCTTACCTTCAGGTAAAGGGGATACGCCTAATGAGGACTCTTTTGAATTGTTAAAAATATACACTCTGACTAATTTTTCACCATACTCTCGCGGTCTATAGCGATACACGGTTTCAAGCCCAATTTCGTTGGCAGTACCACTTCTCAGACGCTTTGACCATTGATTTGGAATGGTTTCTGTCCCTTCAATACTAAAAATAGTGTATTCACTCAAACTGTCCTTTTCCACCTCTTTTTCTTCTATCATAGCATCTTCCATGACTGCCCCGGGAGCGGCCATTGGCGCAGCCAACATTTCATAACGTCCCGGAGTTTTTCGCATAAATTGCCTGGCTTTTTCCAGTTTTGCTTTTTTTCGATATTCCAGTTCATCCCTTTTCTGATAGGATTGATTGACCAAATCACTTACCTTTTCGACTAAATTAATTTTACCGATGACCAAACGAACCTTGGCTTGCTCATAATCCTCACCCGAATTATTAGTAACGGTGACAAAATTATCTAATTTCATTTGTTTACTCGATGGTTCTACTATAGCCGTATAATCAGCTTTCCAGGATATCCCTGAGGTAAAATAGGATATTTCCACAGTACTGAGTGTTTCAATGGAGCTTTGAATATTCCAATACATCATTTGCGGTTTTTCATGCGGATAAGTGGTATTAATTAATTGCAATTTATCCGGATTAGACAAAAATTCTATTTGTACGGAAGTGGGATCAATTTGGGTATTGGCCCAACTAAATTGCAAATGATTCCGACCTTTTTTAATGCTGATCTGCCGGGTTTCGCGCACCAGGGTTAAATCTTCCGCATTATAAATAGTGAGTTGCACACTATCTCTGGATGGAATGGTTGATAAATCAATATTTTTTGCATTGATTTGTACGGGCAAAATTAAAGAAACTATTAATAAGATAAAAAATAGTCGAAAATTTCCAACTGAATAATTAACGGATTTCATTGCGCTCACCACTCATTCTTAAAAGTTATATTTAATTTCTTTTCTAATTTACTGACGTTTTCATCCCTAAGACGAGCCGGTAATGTCACCTCATAGGCAATTTTTTGACTATTGGTGAGTTTTTTTAGGGGTTTGTGATTGAAGTTGGTTTTTGAGTTAACTCGCCATTCAATAGTTTGGTTATGCGGAGCCGAACGATAGGCGCTATAAACTTCATTGCGTAAGTGAGGCAGTGATTCTTCAATAATCAAATTAAGACTTTTATCTTTAAAGTTTTCAATTTCATATTTCACCACCACGTCAATATTATATAAATTACCGTTTATTCGCTGGCGTTTTTTTTGTTCGATAATGCGTTTAACCACAATATCTCTGGCCTGACCAATATATAATTTAGCTTCTCCTTGTCTACCGGTGTATTTAGCCCAGTCCTCACCGACAAAGACTAAAGTCCCATTTTTATCCTTTTGATAAATCCGAACCTTACCTGGTGCCAAAGGATATTTTCCCAAGCTATGTTGAGCATCATTAAAAATATGATAATGCATCAATACATTCAGTTTGTCTTGGGCTCGATTTCGATAACCTAATTCTGCCGCATTTACCGTATAGGATTTTTCAATGGGAATTGATTTAAATTGATGATTAATAAACTCTTGCGTTTCATTTAAGCCCAACGGTAGATTTAAACTGTTTTCTTTACCGGTATCTAAAAAAGCGTCCAAATATTCTTCTCCCGTACTATTGATCACTTTAATAGACTGAGATAAATTCATTTCAGTCTCATCATTATTGCTACGTGCAATATATTGATAGTTTTTATCCAATCGATTAATAGCATAAGTGATTTTAGCCCGAGCGCTGCCATTTTTATTCGCTGACACTTTCCAGGTTAAAGCCGATTCATTGGGTGGATAACTGACCGATAATACGTTGGTTTTCAGGCCATCCTTATTATCTAAGAATCGAAAAACAATGGTATCCGCTCGTATGGAGGTATTGTGCCAGGAAAAATCAATATCATTGAATCCTTTTTTTAAAGGGACAATCCGCTCTTCTTCAATAATCGTTGTTTGCGGGTTCTCTAATTGAATCATTACTTTTTCCCTAACGGGTAAAGTAATTAGCTTGATACGGGCATAGCTACTATTAACGATAAAACATAGTCCTATCGCCAATAGCACATAGACAGATTTGTTTTTCATTATTCTCTCCTAAACCAAAATTTATAGATTTGTACAAGTATAGACGAGGAAGTTTTTAAAAAGGGTTAAATTTAAATTTTTAAAAATGACTAAAAAAATATAGGTTCGAACAGTATTTTTATTTCATTCTAAAACTTGATATGTGTTTCTCTACAAAATAAGTGATAAACAAAGGGAATTAAACCAGCATAGAAAAGAGTGTTCATTATTTACTGATTAGAATTAATTTACCTGATTCAGGGTCGCGATAGACAGTACCTAATGACTCATATCCCGAGCCTTGTCGTGTTTGTTGTTTTATTTGTTCCGGTATATCTGCTAGTTCCCTCCCTAGAGATATGTCTTGATTAATTTTTTTGCTATCAAAATGTTGTTGCAATTCTGGACTTAAAGCAACCAATGCAGCGATCAGTCCACACGCAAAAACCAAAACAATATCAACCAGATTAGCCAAAGGGCCTAAGGGTTCTTCTTCTGCATCCAGAAATTCACTACGCCGCCATTTATCCAAGTGCCTTCTCCTTTTGGAGAGCTAAACCTTCTAACTCTGCTAGTGCTTGATCGTACCAACGCCGCCGCATTCGTCCTAAGACAAAACCAGCTATACCTGCCAATAGACCCACTACAGTGGTATCAAAGGCAACAGTGATAGCAGTGGTTAATATACGTAATTCACCATCACCCAAGGCAGCTAAGCCAGGCCCCAAAGGAATTAATGTTCCCATTAAACCCAACATAGGGGCTAATCGGGTAATAAAATCAGCTCGTTCAATACGTTTTTTACCAGCATTCATTAATGCCTTACGATTTCCGCGTTGAACAAATTTTTCAATTTTTCCAAAGCGTTCGGCAAAAGCTATGCCTATTTCATAAATGGCCAATATAATAAAAAATAACAATAACCAGACTACAGGCTCTAATAACCAAGTGGTTAATTGATGCATCAAGGTTAATGATATGGATGAAAACGTTGTTGAAAACGTTGTTGAAAGCATAGTTTAACTCCTTAATTTTTCGCGAATAAATCCAGCACTCATCACCAAGCCAGCAAAAACAAGAAAGTATAATGCATAGGGATTAGGGGTGGGATTGGTTTGGGAAACCGGTTCAGAATTTGTGGCTTGATTATTTATTGACTCTGACGGACTATTTTTTGCCAATTCTTGTTGATTTATTGCCTTATCAAACTTAACCTCTTGAATATGGCGAATAGTCGATTTAATTTCCTGTTCCGGTAAACGGCTTTTATCCAAAATAATTTGTAACTTTTCGATTTTTTCAGGAGCCAGCCGTTGTTTGACATACTCATAAACGGGATGTTGAGCATGGGTATGGCCACTGCCTGGGATACCGTGTTCAATAATATTATTAGCAAATTGATCAGCTAATTGTTGTATAGTTTTGTCATCTGCTTGCCAAAATCCTTTATCGATAGCTACTAGCATGATTGCTAGTATATTTGTTTGTACATAGCGATTGTGTTCTTGGCTTAAAAACTGGTCCAAATTAAGTTCATGATTATCATCAATATATACTCCCTTTACTTCTTCCCAAACCCAATCATTGATAATTTCTGGATTGGTTACTTGCCATCCCCATAGGTATTCAATAAATTCACTCCCCATAGTACGGGCACCAGCATAATCTTGTTGCATTAAGGGTTTAATCCATTGCGGATTTAAAAAACGTCCACGTAATTCAGACAATAAAGCGGTAGCCAAGGGTTGAATTTTCAATTGCTCACTATCGGCATGATTAATGACGGAACTCTCAGGCATTTCTCCGCTTAATGTTTCAATGGCAAGATTTAGCCCACCTAAATAATCAAAAGCATCATTATTATCCATCAAACCATATAGATGGCTGGCCCGCCCCAAATAAGTTTGCCCCACCTTGCTTAATTTATATTGAAAAATAGGTTGAGCCGGTTCACCCTGTACATTCACACCATAGGCATGTCCCATACGCTTTAGAAAGGCTTTTCCTAATTCACTTCGTTCCTGCCAGGAACCAGAACGCTCGACCAAACGATTAATTCCGGCACCATAAGCACCATGAGCTGAACCAAATACCCGTAAGCTCGCCTGCCGGCCAACTTGTTCCGGTTTAAGGTTAGGATTATTTTTTAATGCGCTACGTGCCTCTTCGACCCAATTTTCAGCAACTTGATTTTGTTGCAAAGACTCATTACCTCCCATTTGCCATTCCCCTAGAGGCTTAAGCGCTTCATTCAAGGCTAAACTTAGGGCTGGATATTGCGCTAAAATTACATCTCGGCTTGCATCTAAGGCTAATAGTCCGGCTTTATCCAATAACAGCAAGTGTTCCCCATACAAATCACGGAAGAGTCCGGATGTCGTAAATAACACATCCAGTCTCCGGGGCATAGCTGGAGTTAAAGGGAGACGTTGCAATCCTTTAATGATTCCTCGGCTATTCCAAATGGGTTTAACCCCGAGCAAACTTAAGCCAAAAGCAATCATGGCCCCTTCGTCTCGAACTGCATCTGAAGCCCATAAAATAATTGCCTGTTTTTCTGATTTTTTATTTGTTGTTTCTTTTCGGGCCTTAACCGCCAATTGTTGACCAATTCCAAAGCCCAAGGCCGTAGGTAAAAGACTGCCATCGAGGGCATAAAAATTTCGTCCGGTAGGCAAAGCATCGTGAGTCCGAATCGGATCATTACCTTTTCCTGGTGGAATATAGCCACCGTTTAATCCATTAATTAATGCATTTATTTCTGCTTTAGGAGAAGCTTTTAAAGCTTCATGCCATTGCGATTCTGGTTCTTTTCCATCGGCCATTGATGTCAGCATGGTATCGACCGATTTTTCATCCCAGTCCTTACCAAACACATGCAAACCCAAAGGCATAAAGCGTTCTTGAATTTGGGTTAAATAATGACCCACCTCATGTAATAAAAACTGATCATCGACTTGATCAAAACCAATGCCTCGCACTTTAAGCTCTTCATCCATACTGGCAATTAATTCTTCTCGTAAATTTAATACTTCAATTTGATGCCGCATGGATTTTATAGCCAAAGAACGGGTATTTTCATCACTAGCCGCTTCTGCACTTTCTATTAACTGACGCAATTGTAATAAATCATCGTATAGTTTAGTTATTGCCAATGGTGGAGTTAAATGGTCAACCATCACTGCCATACCACGTCGTTTTGCCTGAATCCCTTCACCCACACCATCGACAATATAAGGATAAATACTGGGTAAGTTATCAACAATTATTGAAGGATAATCACTAGCACTTAAACCCACGCTTCGTTTGGGTAAAAATTCATAAGTCGAATGTCGTCCAACATGAACCAAAGCATCCGCGGCAAATACCTCACGTAAATAGTAATAGAAAGCGAGATATTGGTGAGTCGGCGGAAAAGACATATTGGCATGTAATAATTCTTCATTTAATTCCCATCCTCGGGGAGGCTGAGGCCCTAAAAATACATTACCGAATTGAATACCAGGAATCAGAATACGGTTATCCCAAATCATAACATTGCCCGGAACTTGGCCCCAGCCGCGGATCCCTTCAATTTGCATTTTGATTAAGGCTTTAGATAATTCACCACTGTTTAACCAATCAATTGGTTTATCCCCTTTAATATTCGCAAATATTTCTAAATAGGCTATTTCTAATTGCGAAATTAGATCTAAAGCACGTTCTCTTCCTTTATGACGTAGACCATCCAAAGCATGGCCAAGATCACTTAAGGTGGAGTGCATGGCTTGTTCCAATAAGTGCAGGCTTTTTTGCTTTTGGGGTATGTCCTTTAAAGCTAAAATATACTCAAGCTCATCCTGCAAATATTGATGTAATTGTCCTAAAGGACCGTTGATCATTTCCTCTTGAATCGTTTTTGGCAAAGTATTAAACCAGTCCTTATACTGGGCTTTGGAGAGACCACTGATGTTTTTTGCCATATGATTTAAAGCATTTCTATCATTAGGAAGATTAACGCCTTTCGCTTGCAATAAATCCAATAAAGCTTTGGAATTTTCTGGCAAAGGTCCGGTTTGGTAACCTTGTTTTTTAAGGTTGGTTAATATTTCGAGTAAACTATCCACGACATTGAGGTTATCAGCACCAATATTATGCCGTCCCGGAGGATGGTTATAGTAGATAATGGCAACTTTTTTATCTTTATTTGCTTTACTTTTTAAATCCAACCAAGCCTTTATTCGCTGGCTAAAACGGTTCAGTTCCACTTTTATAGGAACACTTTGACTGAGTTTAGCTCCAGTAATCAAATCTTCTTTATGGGCCGAAATAAAAGCTAACACCTGCCCCTGTCCGATGCCTTGTAGTTCAGGCATAGCAACTCGATAATGTACAGAGTCAGGGGGCAAACCTTGTGCCGACAATCGCCATTGTGACGCGGTCCATTCGCTTACTCGTATCCCTTTGAAAACAGGTACATTCATAGCGATGAAATGATCATTAACAGTTTGACGTCCTGTTCCTCCACCTATCACAAAATCCTGCATCGACATAATGGCCCATGGGCTCTTCTTTAAATGTTTGCTTTGCATGGTTTTTTTAATAACTTCGATCGCTTCTACACTAGGCTGTCCCCAGCCAGCCAATACAGAAACACATTGCCAGTTTTGACTAGTGCAGAATGCGGTATGAATATCCCAATCACCGGCCCTATCCCCAGTATTATGATCCAAAACCCAAACAATGGGACGTTGATTATTAATGGCACGAATAAGTAGCTCGGGGGTTAATAATTGTGTGGTTTGTTTATTATGAGATAAAAAACGAATCATAGGAATGATATCAACAGGTGGTATTTTACCCGTATGATTTAATACATATTTCAATAATTTTGCCGCATTATTGGCTGAACGGTTTTGCCAATAAGCTCTGGCTTGTAACCAATGTTTAAATTTGGGCCATTGTTCTTGTTTGCGGCTTAAAAAGTCTTTTGCAGTAATATTATTTTTGGCAAATAAGTCTTTTAATGCCGCCAAATTTTGATCCTTAAAAATGGTCCCATTACTATCCCGATGCAGACTTAATAAGCGCCTATCCCCATTAAAAATAAAACGATATTGATTGTCGGGATAAGGGATATTTAATAGACGTTCGACTTGGTCGCCAAAAATTGCAACCATAACCAGAACATCACTTTTGCCAATGAGCTTTTTTAATTGAACTGTATTTAACTCATTAATTTGGCTGATGGTACGTAATTGGATATTATGAGTAGGGAATTGTTTCAGATATAAATGCGCTCCCGAAACCAAGGTGGAGACAGAACGATCAGAGACGATTATGAGGGCATTTTTAGGTTCTGGGGTGGTAGCAGCATGACTGACAGTCAAAAGTGTCAGGCTTAAAAAGCAATAGCATAATAATAATTGGAAGTAAGTAACTAAATAAGTAACTAAATAAGTAACTAAGCGAGTATTTTTCATTGAATATCCCAAATCAAATCAAATCAATTTGCAAGGATACACAATAGGGGCAAGAAAAGAGGTCATGATCCTATCGTTTTCAGTGCACCCCGCCTGAATATAGATAAATTATTCAGGCCGGTCTCCGGGCTTAGGAAATTCCCTCTGCGCCTTCCCATGTTTTACACACAGTGGTTTAATCCTAAAAAAATCAGTTGACTTCGTAGCGAGGTTCCCTGAAGTGCTTAAGATTAAGAATTTTATGGGTTATTTGGGTTTTATTCGTAGCCACCCTACGGGTGAAGCCCTAATGTTCCAGAAAATCCTTAAGATTGAGTGCTTAAGGGGACCGCAGCAGATGGCTACTGATTTTTTTAGGTTAATGCAGAGTGATGTCTGTTGTGCAAAAAAAGTACAACAAAACATTCCTTTACCGTTGCGGGGGCAGCACTGGCTTTTTACCAGTTTCCCGATTATCCCAATCTAGAAAAATATCTAGATTTTTAGGTACCTGAAAAATTACGCTTGAATACTAGCATATATACAACCACGATCAAATCATTTGTTTTTTTGATTTAGTTCAGTTTTATATTCCTTATAAAGCTGACTAGCCGCTTCTAGCTCACTTTTCTTTAATTGTTTTAAAGTTTCATGGATTAACTCTTGTGCTAATCCATACTTTCCATCAACCGCCAGTTTATACCAGGCATACGCTTCAATTAAATTTACCTTTGTGCCCTGTCCTAAACGATGCATTTCTCCAACCATAAATTGAGAGGCCGGAATACCTTTTTTGGCACTTTTGGTCCATATTGCCAAAGCTTTGGGATAATTTTGCGGCCAAAACGGCTGTTGTTCGAATATGGTTCCACCATAATAATATTTTAAGGCGAGAAAGTTAATCGCCTCGAGATAATCTTCCCGGGCAGCTTGTTCCCACCAATGCTTGGCTTGTTGTTGATCTTGAATTCCTGCTGAACCATTATCCAATATTTCACCAAGGATAGTTTGAGCGGCTAAATTTTTTTGTTTGGCAGCCTCGGTACAAGGTTCAAGTGCCTTTTTATATTCAGCGAGATCATAAAATGTTTTACATTGTTGTGCCTGATTATTCGCCAAGGTCAAAGAAGTTGATAATAGTAAAAGTAAAAAGCTGATTATTTGGGTGTATTTATTTATAGACATAGTTAGACTTGAGTAATTTTTGTTAGATATTCTATACTTGAGTTTAATAACTCGCGTTTGGGGTGATAAGCCAATACGGCCAATACGCTACTTTCCCAAAATGGGATTATAAGCATTAATGGTGATAATGATATATCACTCAATGGCAGTAGTATTTGAGCTTAAATAAAAGTTGTCTATTTCTAAAAAAAAACAACAGAACCCCTAAAAGCTGAAATTTTATTCAACTATTAAATCTACACTTGCAAATGGAGGTAATTTTAATATTATGTCGCGTTTATACCGGCCAAATGTTTTATTGTTTTGATTGGCTCATTAGGAAATAAATTATAAAGATATTTTAAACCACCCTGTGCCGCATATTTTCCTTTTAAAGCATTGTTATAATCTTTAATTTGAAGCGTTTCGTCTTCATGATAATCATAAAAATTTTTTAAAAAGTATATTACGTCCCAATGTTTGTTGGTTAATTTAATTCCAAAATTCTGCGCACGTTTATCAACTTCTTGTTTATCAACACTGGTAATGCGAACCAGATTTACTGTGTCATACATTTTTTTGACCTCAATAATTTATTGGCACTTGCAGTACCCAAGTATTTAACTATGGTATATATTAAATATAGTCAAGTTTGTGATAAAACCCAATAAAGGTACTACCTTTATCACAAATCGATAATTCGTTTTATTTATTTTTCATTAATTTATATATGAATATTGATACCTTAAAAAATCTATTGGCACAAGGTCAAGACAGCGCTATATTGCGTTTTGGTCTAGCTCAGGCATTGCTTAAATCCGGTCACGCTTCGGAAGCAGTATTGCACTTAAAAAAAGCAATTGAATTTGATCCAAACTACTCAGCCGCATGGAAACTACTAGGCAAAGCACTCGTTAAATGTAACGAAACAGAGCAAGCTATCGATGCTTATCAAACCGGACTATCCGTGGCTGAAAAAAAAGGAGATATTCAAGCTGCAAAAGAAATTAAGGTATTTTTAAAACGACTATTAAAAAAATCAGAGTGATCCATTCACCGCCATAAACTAAATTTGGTTTCTGATCTTATCGAATACTAAAATTTAAATAAGGTATAAGCCAAATTTTTCCTATACATTCTCCTAGAGGAAAAAATCATGGCGAGAAAAGGTAAAAAACGTTCTATTCAGGTATGGGGCTGTGATTTAGAAGACGGCACCCGAATTACTAACGAAGACGAAGATATAGTCAGCGTTATCGTAAATCCCGATCATACCGTTACAGTTACAGATGTTAATAATACGAATAAAATCGTCGAAGGTGCTCGTTGGGTATCGTATATACCTCGGCAAAATTAGATAGCTTGCAAAGCAAAAATTATTCGAGATGTCTTAATCTACAACTCATTAATTAAGCTCTGTTGATACAAGATTATCCCATAGACTCTGATGGAGCAGGAATATCACCAACCATGTATTCGACAGAGACCCCTGCTCCTGGTAAACACTCCCACTCCGGATCATCTGGGCTAATTTGCATCATAAAAGCCCAGTGAACGGCCATATTAAAAGTTGGCCCAGTTGACATTTGCATTTCAAAGCTCTGTTGATTCTGATGCTTTGAGAGTTGGCCCGTCCCAATAGTAGTTGATAAGGCATTATGTATAAAAGTGATATGTACTTGCCCGTCAGGTGTAATGCTACCAAAAATAGTCATATCTTCTTTATTATCCGGATTGGGTTGTTGATTTTTAGGTGTAATCAAGGCTGAGCAAACACCCCAAAAATAACCATTATTACAGCCCGTGATATGCCAAACTGTTTGATCAATGACCTGTTCAAAACTCGTTTCACTTTGAGTTTGAATGGCAGGCATATATTCAGTTGGACAGTACCAATAAGTATTTTCTAACCAATCCAAATTACTATTATTTTCCCATTTAGTCGCTTTCATTATTTTTTATCCTGAAAAATTTTTATTCTAATCTTTTGGCCAGAAGCTGTTAATCTTTCAGATCAAGACTTTTTTTGAAGTTTTTTTTGCATAATTTATCAAAAACCAAAAAAATTACTCAATCTATCACAGTCAATATCACATTTCTTTCAAATAAGAATAGCACATATTTTTATGTTTACTGTTTAATCTCTGATTTTTCATATGCGATTTATTAAGATTAATAAGCAACAGATTAATATTTTATATTTGATATACGACTGATGCTCTGATCACCGAAAAACTTAAAAAAAAGCTCTACCTTTGACCAAACAGCAACAAGTTCAGCGTTTGATTTTTAAATTTTTTTGACCTACAGTTTTGGTAAAAGAGCTTAATACTATATTAATTTACTGAGATATTAAGAATTACTATTCCATTGACTGAATTAAGCAGTCTGTTAAGCAAAAAGTAAATCACTACTTTCTTACACATAAATAAAGTGTGTAACCTATCAGTTGCTCGTTTTCAGCCGTGCTCGTCAGAATAATCTGAAGAGAACATTTGATCCACAACCTAATTTATATGGAGGTTAAGGAGACTCGGTTGCATGGAAAACATATATATCCTCCTCCCAATGTTTATCAAAATTGGCATTGTGGTGATGGTACTCCTACTATTGCCTTTACCACTGACTTGGCTGGAACGAAAAATTGCCGGTCATATACAACAGCGACCAGGCCCCATGCGGGTCGGATGGCATGGATTGCTACAACCTATTGCCGACGGAATCAAACTGTTAAGCAAAGAAGATCATATCCCCAGCGAAGCTGACCAACTTCTATTTAAAATCGCCCCAGTGGTAGCCTTAGTTCCCCCTTTTGTGGTGTTTGTAGCAATCCCAATTGGAGAACCGATAGAGATTTTTGGTACCGCAGTGATGCTCAGCTTATCAAATATGAATGTAGGCTTGCTATTTATTCTTGCCATTAGTGGCATAGGGGTGTTTGGAATTATCCTTGCTGGTTGGGCCTCCAATAGTAAATATGCTGTTCTCGGCAGTCTCCGATCAATTGCCCAAATGATCAGCTATGAAATTCCCATGGGATTCTCAGTTATCGGTGTGGTTATGCTGGCGAATTCCATGAATATGATGGACATTGTTAATGTTCAAAAAGACCTGTGGAATGTTGTCTATCAGCCCATCGGCTTTTTTGTATTCTTCGTGGCAGGATTGGCAGAAGCTCAGCGTATCCCATTCGATTTACCGGAAGCCGAAGGTGATTTAGGTGCCGGGTATCATACCGAATATAGCGGTATGCGTTTTTCATTTTTTATGCTCAGTGAATATTTAGTCGTGGTGATCTTGGGCTTTCTCAATGCGCTCTTGTTTTTCGGTGGCTGGCACGGTGCTCCTGCTTTTATACCTGGGATTGTCTGGTTATTACTAAAAGTCGGTTTTTTCATTTGGCTATTTATGTGGTTCCGTTTCACCTTTCCACGTTACCGTTATGACCAGTTGATGGCGATTGGTTGGAAGGTACTATTGCCATTATCACTAGTCAATATCTTAATCAGTGGATTATTTATGTTTTAGTTACCTATAAAGATATAATTAAATGGCAAGAACATTACAGCAAAAGCAAAGTTGGATTGGATGGATATTTTTTTCCGACCTATGGGCCGGGCTGCGCCTCACATTACGGTATATGTTTAGCAAAACCATCACACATAGGTATCCGGATCAGGAAAAATGGGTACCCTACAATCGACACCGAGGCCATCATTTTATTAAAACCAATTCTGACGGTGAAGTAAATTGTGTGGGTTGCGAACTTTGTTCACAAATCTGTCCCTGTGACTGTATCACGGTAATACCCTATGAAGATGAAAAAGGCAATCGGCGGCCCAAAGTTTTTGATATTAACTTGGCTCGCTGTTTATATTGTGGCTTATGTGAAGATGCTTGCCCGGCTGATGCAATCAAACTCGGCCAAGAATATGAAGTCGCCTGTACCACAACGGATACGCTAGTAGTACACCTTGCCGATCTGGTAGCAGCTCCGCGCAAGGCTGAAGAAGGATCGGGAACTCTGGTCAAAGCATCATTGGAGGAAAATGGCGGCACCAAAACAATTGCTAAGGATGGTAATACACAAGGCCACGATTGGTGGCAACATATACGGCGGGAATAATAAACCTAAAAAACGCAGTTGACTTCGTAGCGAGGTTCACTTAAATGCTGAAGATTAAGGATTTTATGGGTTATTTTGGCTTTTCTTGTAGTCACCCTACTGGTGAAGTCTAGGCGACCCCGTCTAAATGTTCTAGAAAATCCTTAAGATTTAGTGCTTAAGGGGGCCACAGTAGATGGCAACTGCATTTTTTAGGATAAATAGGGGCCGATAAATGAGGAGGAATCAACATGTACGTACAAACACTTATGGGCAAAAAAGGCTTTGATGTTTTTTCGGTCTCAGCAAACGATACCGTGCAGCATGTATTACAATTATTTAGCACTAAAAAAATTGGTTTTGCCGTGGTAGGCAAGGTGCCCGAAAATATTATTGGCACCGTATCCGAGCGTGATATTTGTCATGCCTTATCGGATAGTGGAGGAGCCGAAACATCGACTCCCATTCAAGCAGTGATGACCAAAGAAATCTTCTTTTGCGATACCAAAGATACCCTAACTAAAGTTATGGCAACCATGACTGGCCGTAGAACCCGTCATATGCTAGTCAAGGACGGTGATAATTTTGTCGGCGTCATCAGTATCGGGGACGTGGTTAAATACCGACTCGATGAGTCCTTGCGTGATGAAGATGATTTACGTAAATATATTCAGGGTACCGGCTACAATTATGCGGGTTAATCCTTAAGTCCATGTAAAAAAATAGCCCTGGCTCACAATACGGGCGAAAACTTAAGCTAGCTAAACGGATAAGTCTGTTATTCCTGAAGAATAACAAACGATAAACAAAAACAGGTGAAGCTGAATGGAGCGGGAGTTTTTTATATTACTTAGCTTTGTTGCCATAAGCACGGGTTTGTTGGTCGTACTCGCCAAGAATCCGATCCACAGTGCTTTGTCCTTGGTCGCCTGTTTTGTGCAAATTGCAGCCCTATTCGTACTTCTGGGTTCACCTTTTCTTGCAGTAATCCAAATATTTGTTTATGTCGGCGCCATTATGGTGCTTTTCTTATTCGTCATCATGATGCTAGATGTCCGTAAAGAAGCCCACACTCGATTTATTAAAAAAGGCGCACTTCCCACTTTTTTTATACTGCTCATTTTGGCGGCAGAAGTACTTTTCCTACTCACCCAAAGCAGCCGCCTACATGAAATTATGGCACCGGAACCAGTGCTTTTAGATGAACCGATCAAACAACTCAGCCTGATTTTATTTCAGGATTTTTTACTCCCCTTCGAGATAGCTTCGGTTATTCTGCTAGTCGCCCTGATTGGTGCCGTAATAATGGCTAGAGATGATGGCCGCAAACCACCACAGCATAGCGGACAAAAAACTGGAGAAGCAAATCCCACTGCACATAAACCTATAATATCGAAAACAATAATATCGAAAACAATAATATCGAAAACAATAGTACCGAAACCCATTGAGCAAAAACAACAAACAACAGTGGAGGTAAACAAATGATTCCCATTTCTTGGTATCTAATATTAGGCGCTGTTTTATTTATTATAGGTGCCGCAGGAGTATTACTTCGGCGCAATGTTTTAATTGTACTGATGTCTCTGGAACTCATGCTCAATAGTGTCAATATTAACTTAATTGCCTTCGGGCATGAGATGAACGATCCCCGCGGCCAGATTATAGCCATTTTTATTATTGCGATCACCGCAGCCGAAGTGGCCATTGCACTCGGTATTTTGGTGGCTTCGTTACGCAATAAACATACTCTGGAAGTAGACGATCTTAGCATACTTAAAGGCTGACTTTGGACATTATACTCTCCCTAAGACCGGTTTTGGCCGTGGCCGTATCGTTGCTTGCAGCGGGAGCCATACTATGCCTTTATAAACGTCCCAACCTACGGGACACCGTGTCAATTGTCGCATCGATTATTAAATTCGTCATCATCATCTCTATGGCACCGTTAATATTGGCAGGTGGCACAGTCGAGCTAAGCCTATTTGAAATTTTACCGGGGGTGGATTTTGCTTTCCGGGTTGATGCACTAGGCATGGTATTTGCCACTGTTTCCAGCCTATTATGGATATTTGCAGCGGTTTATTCGATTGGCTATATGCGTAGTCTGAAAGAGAAAAACCAGACCCGATTCTTTGCCTCTTTTGCCGTATCTCTATCAGCGGCAGTGGGAGGAGCATTTGCTGCTAATCTATTTACTCTGGTGATCTTTTACGAAATACTCAGCCTGGTCACTTATCCGCTGGTTTATCATAAAGAGAACCAACAATCCTGGAACGGCAGTAAACGATATATAGTCTATTTGGTCGGCGCCTCCAAATCTTTTTTACTGGCAGCCCTGGCATTAACCTATCAACTGGCCGGTAATTTTGACTTTATGCCAAACGGCCTATTCAACAATGTCGATGCTTCAGATGGCCTATTGACCATTGTCTATTTTTGTTATTTAGTGGGATTTGCCAAAGCTGCCATTATGCCGTTTCACGCTTGGTTGCCAGCAGCTATGGTAGCACCGACTCCGGTAAGTGCTCTGCTACATGCCGTTGCGGTAGTTAAAATGGGTGTTTTCTGTATATTGCGGGTCATTTTCCATGTTTTTGGCATTGACCTGATGAGTACCTTAGGCCTTGCTATCATCACCGCATATTTGGTGTCTTTCACCATAGTTATGGCTTCCATTTATGCCCTGACTCGCGACGATTTAAAAGCTCGACTGGCTTATTCCACGGTAAGTCAACTCTCCTATATTATTTTAGGTGCGGTCATGTTAACTCCGATGGCAACTATCGGAGGAATCACTCATATTGCCGCCCATGCCTTTTCAAAAATTACCCTATTCTTTTGCGCCGGTTCGATTTATTGCGCCAGTCAGCGAAAAAAAATCAGTGATCTTTCTGGAATCGGCAAAAGACTACCGATAACCATGTTGGCATTTTTTATTGGCTCCCTGGGTATGATTGGTATTCCCCCGACAGGCGGCTTTATCAGTAAGTGGTATCTACTGGTCGGTTCTGTCGATGCAGGACAAATGGCTTTATTGGCCGTGTTATTGGTCAGCGCTTTACTCAATGCGGCTTATTTTCTGCCAGTTACTTATCGTGCGTTTTTTGAAACCGAAAAAACACCGGGTAATTCATCCCTGGTGGCAGCCAAGGATATTCGAGAAATTCCAATGCTAGCTGTACCATTACTGATCACCGCATTATTTTCCTTGCTCCTAGGATTATATCCGGACTATTTTCTGACTCTAGCGAAAACGGTTGTTGCACAAGGAGCTTTAGCCGGAGGACTTATTTTAGAAGAGCTTGTTTTAGAAGGGGTTGTTTTAGAAGGACTTGTTTTAGAAGGGGTTGTACCATGATAGGAAAATTGGTCAATTTCTTTGGGGATAAAAAATACACCGCTATACGCTGGCGACTGTTAATCCTGAGTTTGATCGCTATTATAATCGCGGATTTTTTGGTTGACCGACATGAGGGTCATAACTTTTGGGATGCCATACCCGGCTGGGGTGCAGTATTCGGTTTTATTAGCTGTGTATTGATCATATTTGTCAGCAAATTTATTGGCAAAAAAGGCGGTATCATGAAGCAGGAGGACTATTATGACCGAAAGCATAAGTGAATGGTCTCATCCTGCTCTGCTGCTCATTTTAGGCGGACTAATACTCCCCCTATTTAAAGGTATTGCTCAAAAGGCCTATTCATTACTTCTGCCAATACTGATCATTTTTATAATGAGTCAAATGAAAGTGGGGAACTTTGGCGAGATTGATTTTGCCGGCATCTCACTAGTGATGTTTAAAGTTGATAAACTCAGTATTGTTTTTGGGTGGGTTTTTGCCATCATGGCATTGATCGGTAATCTTTACAGCCTACATATCAACCAAACGGGAGAAAAAGTCGCCTCATCTCTTTATATGGGCAGCGCTTTTATGGTGCTCTTCGCGGGAGACTGGTTTACCTTATTGGTCGGCTGGGAGATTATGGCTTTTGCTTCGGCTTATCTGATTTTTGCTGCTCGAGAAGCACCTGCTATAAAAGCGGGGTTCCGCTATTTAATGGTCCATGTAACTGGCGGAGTGTTATTATTAGGGGGTATTGTGCTCCACGGCCTGGAAACCGGCTCTTATCTGTTTGGACCAATTGAAGAAGCCTACCAAGGTGGACTGGCCTATAACCTGATCCTGATCTCCTTTCTATTAAACGCCGCAGTCCCACCATTGAATGCCTGGCTCACCGATGCCTATCCAGAAGCAACCGTGACCGGTGCCGTATTTTTAAGTGCCTTTACCACCAAAACAGCGGTTTATGTGCTGATCCGAACTTACCCAGGTGCAGAAATTTTAATCGTTTTGGGTGTCTTTATGGCGCTGTATGGAGTGGTGTTCGCCGTGCTAGAAAACGATTGCCGTCGTTTATTGGGCTATCATATCGTCAGTCAAGTCGGCTATATGGTTGCAGCTGTCGGCATCGGCACCGAAATGGCGCTGAACGGCTCGGCATCACATGCCTTCGCTCATATTCTCTATAAAGGTTTATTGTTTATGGGGGCTGGCGCGGTCATCTATATGACCGGTAAACGAAAACTCACCGAACTCGGTGGCCTCTACCGTACCATGCCTTGGACGGTGGCACTGTACATGATCGGCGCTTTTGCCATTTCCGCCTTCCCGTTTTTTAGTGGTTTTGTCAGCAAAAGCATGGTAGTCGCCGCAGCGGCTGGCGATCATCATGCCATCGCTGCCTTATTACTCATGGTAGCTTCATCGGGAACCTTTCTGCATACCGGGCTCAAACTGCCTTATTATATGTTTTTTGGCAAAGATAGTGGCCTTAGACCTAAGGAGCCTCCCATCAATATGCTGCTTGCCATGGGAATTGCTGCATTCTTCTGTATTGGCATCGGTGTTTTCCCTACTCCACTTTATAACTTACTGCCCTATGCGGTTGATTTTGAACCTTATACCGGGGTCCATATTACCGAAAGTCTCGGCATATTAATGTTCACCCTGCTGGCCTTCGTGCTATTGCTTAAACACCTCGACCCCGAAAATACCATTAGCCTTGATACGGATTGGTTTTACCGGCGTGGGGCGGCTATCTTTATGTGGCTGGCCAATAACCCCGTTTTGCGATGGGAACAACAAATCATTACCCTTGCTGATGGCTTTGCTCTTAATAGCCTACACCGCCTATCCAAATACAGTCTGAGCATTGATATTCATCTAGTCGACGGAGCTGTCAATGGAGTCGCAAAAACGGCGATTAAAAGCGGCAGCTTATTGCGACGCCTGCAAACGGGTGTTGTCAGTCACTATGCCCTTGCTATAGTCATTGGCTTATTTTTAATTATCGCAGTATACGTTTTGATAACAAAGGGGATGACATGACCGACTTCCCTGTTTTAAGCCTGTTGATATTTTTACCGTTAATTGCCGTACTTTTCTTACCATTGCTGCCTGACAATAATTCGGTACGCGGGTTTACCTTGGTTATATTATTTTTTAATTTTCTGGTGGCCACCTGGCTATTAGTCGTATTTGATAATAATACCGCCCAAATGCAATTTAAGGAAAACCTGCCCTGGGTCCCCTCTTTAGGAATTGCCTATAAATTAGGGATCGACGGTGTTAGTGTTTTGTTTATTTTTTTGACTAGCTTATTGGGCTGGATCTGTGTCGTGGCTTCCTGGAACGCCATTCACGAACGAGTCAAAGAATTTATGAGTTGCCTCATGGTAATGCAGAGCCTGATGCTTGGAGTCTTTTGTGCTTTGGATTTATTCCTATTTTATGTCTTTTGGGAAACCATGCTAGTTCCCATGTATCTCATCATTGGGATCTGGGGAGGCAGCAATCGTATCTATGCCGCTTATAAATTTTTTCTTTATACCCTCGCAGGCAGTCTGCTTTTCTTGGTCGGAATATTGGTCCTTTATTTCGCCGGTGGACAGACTTTCGATATATTGAAGCTAATGGACGGACAATATGACTTCAATCTCCAGGCCTGGGTCTTTATCGCTTTCCTAATTGCCTTTGCAGTCAAAGTTCCCATGTTCCCCTTGCATACCTGGCTGCCGGATGCGCATGTGCAAGCCCCCACTGCTGGAAGCATCATCCTAGCCGGAGTTCTCTTAAAAATGGGGGCTTATGGTTTTATTCGATTTTCCCTACCGATGTTGCCAGATGCTTCTCAATATTTTGCCCCCCTCATGCAGAGCCTATCTGCAATAGCGATTATTTACGGCGGATTTCTCGCATTAGCACAAACCGATATCAAAAAATTAATTGCTTATTCCAGTATTAGTCACATGGGTTTTGTTACCTTGGGCTTATTCACTTTCACCATAAATGGTACTTCTGGGGCAGTGATCCAGATGTTTAACCACGGCATTACCACAGGTGCATTATTCTTGTTTGTGGGACTGGTTTATGAACGAACTCATTCCAGAAATATCACAGCTTATGGCGGATTGATTAAAGTCATACCCCTTTACGGTATCTTGTTCGCCTCTTTCCTACTCTCGGCCATGGCAGTCCCCGGAACCAACAGTTTTATCGGTGAAATTCTGGTGTTATCTGGGGCTTATGGTGTTAATAACTGGGCTGCTAGTGCTGGAGTTTTTGGCGCATTGCTGGGAGCCGCCTACATATTAGGCCTTTACCGTCAGATGCTGCTTGGGCCGGTTGTGGTTCCTGTTGGAGCCAAAATGCGGGACTTAAATATTCGCGAACTCTGTTGTGCGCTGCCATTACTACTCTTTGTTTTTTGGCTGGGTTTATATCCCAAACCATTTCTCAGCATTCTATACCCAACCCTTGAGCACTTGCTTATGCAAACTCAAGGACAAACTCTAGTACAATCAATCGGAGGAAATTTGTGAATACCCCTCCTATTGAGCAACCCGGAATGGAATCAAGCAGCGTGGACCTAGCGGTTGTCACCCAATCGATTTTAGCTTCGGGACCGGAGATCATCATTATCATCGGAGCTTGTGTTGCCTTGATGTTATCACTACTGCCTCCCCTGCGCCAAGAGCGTCTGCTAGCAGGACTTACCGTGTTGATGATAGTACTCGCCGCAAGCATGAGTTTTTTTCTTGCCGACTACCCGCAAACGGCATACGCGGGAATGTTTATAGTCGATGGTTTTTCCACTTTCTTTAAGATGATCTTATATCTTGGCACTCTCCTGACCGTACTCATGTCCGGAAAATACCTGATCAAAGAAGGTGTGCAGATGGGGGAATATTATGTTCTGCTGCTTTTTGCCCTGGTCGGTACGATGATTATGGTATCCAGCGGTGATCTCCTGCTTGTCTATATTGGCCTCGAACTACAGGCTTTATCAATTTATGTGCTAACAGGATTCCTGAAAGCTAACACTCGTTCCAATGAAGCATCCTTAAAATACATTATTCTCGGTGCTTTTTCTTCGGGAATATTTCTATATGGCCTGTCGCTATTTTATGGCTTGACCGGCACCACCAATCTCAATGAAATGACCATTGCACTATCGGCACAGGATTTATCCGATTCTATGGTAATCCTTGCCACCTTGTTTATGCTGGTTGGTTTATTATTTAAAGTCGGCGCGGTTCCCTTTCACACCTGGGTGCCCGATATTTATGAAGGCGCTCCCTCTCCAATCACCGCCTATATGTCAGTCGCTCCCAAAGCAGCTGCTTTTGCCGTGATAGTGCGCATCTTTATGCATGACCTCTTAGTCCTGGAGCCCATTTGGATTTTAAACCTAGCCGCTATTGCTGTGTTAACAATGACCGTGGGAAGTTTTGTTGCCTTAGTACAAAAAAATATTAAACGTATGCTGGCTTATTCCAGTATTGCACATGCGGGTTTTGTGATGTTGGGCATAGTGGCCGGTGGTAAAGAAGGCATGGCTAGCATTATGCTTTATTTACTTATTTATACCTTTATGACGATTGGTATTTTTGCAATTGTCATTTTATTAAACAAAGGAGCGGTTTTCGAAGAACCTATCGAAGATTTTGCGGGCTTAGCTAAAAATCACGCCGGCTTAGCTTTGATGAGTCTGATCTTTCTGCTTTCCCTGGCAGGTATTCCACCAACGGGTGGATTTTTTGCCAAATTTTACATTCTTACCGCACTGGTGGAGCAAGGCTATGTGGTACTGACCGTAATCGCTGTGTTATTAACAGCAGTAGCCGCATGGTTTTATCTTCGTATTATTATGCTGATGTATGTACAGCAACCGCAGAATCAACCAAAGATTCACGTCAATCTATCCATGCGTATGGTGTTGTTGATTGCTACCCTTGGTACCCTACTTAGCGGACTATTGCCGGCCTGGTTTCTTGGTTTTGCGGAAATTTCACTGCAATTAGTCAATGGTTAATATAACTAAAATAGTCTAGTATATTAATAAGGTATTTCAAATAAACAATCGTTAGCGAATACGTTCGATTCAGTGGATGTACTCCAAACAAAGAGAGTTACTGCATATGCCTATAGACTTTTTACCGGTATTTTTAATGGTCGCTATTATCGTGGCACTGGCGGTTTTTATCCTGACCATCTCCAGTCTGATCAGACCGGACAATCCCTACCCGGAAAAGAATCGGCCCTATGAATGTGGTGTCGATCATGTTGGGGAAGCCTCTGCCGGACTATTTAAAATCCAATATTTTGTCATTGCCATTTTATTTGTCGTATTCGACGTAGAGACCATGTTTCTTTTTCCTTGGGCAGTAGTGCTATCAGATCTTGGTCTGTTTGGTTATCTCGAAATGTTTGTTTTTATTGCTTTACTTTTGGTGGGATTTATCTACGCCTGGGTGAAAGGAGCTTTGGAATGGGAATCTTAACCAATCAATTCAAAGATAACGTTTTTTTTGCCACTTCAGACAGTATTATTAACTGGAGTCGGAAATCATCCCTTTGGCCAGAAACCTTTGGTATTGCCTGCTGTGCCATCGAAATGATCTCAGCAGGATGTGCTCGATATGATCTGGACCGTTTTGGGGTAGTTTTTCGGCCGTCACCCCGACAATCTGATGTGATGATTATTGCCGGTACGGTGACCAAAAAAATGGCCCCGATTGTGAGGCGTCTTTATGACCAAATGCCGGAGCCGAGATATGTGATTGCCATGGGTACCTGTGCTATCTCCGGTGGGGTCTATAATACCTATGCCGTGGTCCAAGGTTCCGATCTTTTTGTGCCGGTTGATATCCATGTCGCGGGTTGCCCACCTCGTCCCGATGCGCTTCTACATGGATTTGTTGAATTGCAGAAAAAAATTACCGGCTCTCGGGTATTCAGAAAAGAGGAACCTTCAGCACCGACTTCCTCCACCTAAAATGGAGTATGTATATGTCAGATCTATTTCCTGTGGAAAAGATAGTCGAACACTTTTACGACCGGGTCCGAATCGACGACACGGTAACCGATATGGCCTGCGTAATTGTAAATCCCAATGACCTGGTCGAACTATGCTCATTTTTACGCGATGATGCTGAATTTAAATTTAATTTTTTAAGCGATATTTGTGGGGTGGATTTTTATCCCCAATTGCCCCGCTTTCAATTGGTTTACCATCTTTTTTCGATTCCATATGGTTGGCGTCTCCGTATTAAATGTCCACTCGAAGATCCCCCTAAAGCGCCGACTATTACACCAATTTGGTGCACCGCCAATTGGCATGAACGGGAAGCTTATGATATGTACGGAATCATTTTCGAAGGTCATCCTGACTTGCGACGAATTTATATGTGGAAAGAATTTGAAGGCTGGCCAATGCGCCGGGATTTTCCATTACAAGGTTATAAAGATAAATATAATCCGTTTGCACCTGAGAAGCCAACTGAGCAACATAGTCAACTGGGGAAAACCTTATGACTGATGTCAATGTCATTCATGAAACGACCAATGAGCATGGCATGAGTCGTGAAGTGTTGATGAATCTTGGACCACAACATCCGAGCACTCATGGTGTATTACGTTTGTTATTAACGATGGATGGTGAAATTGTTGAAAATATCCAACCACATATTGGTTTATTACACCGAGGTACTGAAAAACTTTGCGAAAACTTTACTTATACTCAGATATTTCCCCTTACCGACCGATTGGATTATCTCTGTCCACCGTCCAATAATTTAGCCTATGCCCTGGCGGTAGAAGCCCTGCTCGATATCCAGGCTCCGGAGCGAGCACAATATATCCGAGTATTGATGGCAGAACTATCACGTATCTCCGGACACCTGTTGATCACTGGTGCATTACCGATGGACGTGGGTGCGATGACGGCCCTGCTCTATACCATGCGGGAACGAGAAATGGTCATGGATCTGATGGAGATGATTAGCGGTGTGCGGATGCATACTTCCTTTTGTCGAGTCGGTGGTGTCAGAGAAGACCTACCCGAGGGTTGTGCCGAACGGATTTTAGAATTTTGTGATATTTTCGAACATCGGATTTCAGATTATGAGCAATTGGTGGAAAACAACCGAGTATTTCTCTCACGAGTCGAAAATATCGGTACGATAAGCCCTGAAGGTGCTATTGCATTAGGACTCAGCGGACCTAACCTTCGTGCTTCCGGTGTTGATTGGGATATTCGTAGAGATGCTCCCTATGAAATATACGATCGGCTTGACTTTAAGGTGATTGTTCGCACCGATGGAGACTGTTATGACCGCTGGAAATGCCGGGTCGATGAAATGCGTGAAAGTCTAAAAATCATCCGTCAATGCATACAACAGATGCAACCCGGTCCGTTTCTGGTCGATGATCCCAAAATCGGCTTTCCCGTTGACAAAGACCTACTGGCCCATTCGATGGAAACCCATATTCACCATTTTATCCTGGCAGCTTATGGTTTTAAAGTCCCCAAAGGTGAAGTTTATAAAGCTATCGAAGCTCCAAAAGGTGAGCTGGGGTTTTATATCATTGCCGATGGCACTGAAAAACCATTTAGACTTAAAGTCAGAGCCCCCTCTTTTGTCAATCTGCAAGCATTAACTCAGCATACCGGTAATATGAAATATCTGGCTGATATCATTGCCATGCTCGGTTCATTGGATCCCGTTATGGCGGAGGTAGATAAATGACTATAGAAACCAGTAAACAAAATATGCTTAAAGATCTAACCGAACCTATCGCTGAAATTTGCAAACGCTATCCCACTCGACGCAGTGCGATTATGCCTGCACTTTATCTTGCCCAGGAAAAATATGGTTTTATCGACCAACCCATGTATCAAGTCATTTCGAAAATTCTTGACGTACCGGAGATCTGGGTTTATGAGCTGGCAAGTTTCTACACCTTGTATCAGCGTAAAGCAATTGGCAAATATCACCTGCAACTCTGCACCAATGTCCCCTGTATGCTACGCGATGCCTATGATTTAGTCGAACATGTGCAAACCAAATTGGGAATCAAACCCGGCGAAACCAGTAAAAATGGCCTGTTTACCCTAACCACCGTAGAATGTATCGGCTCATGTGACGTGGCTCCAGCCATGATGATCAACCAGACCTATTATACTAAGCTCAGCAAACAGAAAATAGATCAAATTCTTGATCAACTATCTGAAACGAAGGCATTACCCCAAAAAGAAACACTGTCTGGAAAAAAACCGGGGGCTGTGTCATGAACGAACTTGTGTTGATGAAAAATTTTGCTCATCCGGACTCTAATTATATTCACTATTATGAAAAAAATGGTGGCTACCAAGGGCTAAAAATTGCCCTAAAAGATTTTTCTTCGGATCAGGTAATTGATTATATCAAGACCTCCAAACTACGTGGTCGCGGAGGAGCAGGTTTCCCTACGGGTTTAAAATGGAGTTTTGTACCCAAAGATGATCATAAACCTCACTATCTCTGTTGCAATGCCGATGAAGGTGAGCCAGGGACTTTTAAAGATCGCGCTCTTATGGAACACGATCCTCACCAGGTGATTGAGGGTATGATCATTGCCGCTTATGCCATTAAAGCCCGTGTAGCCTATATTTATATTCGAGGTGAATACGGCCTATCCATCGAAAAAATATCACAGGCTATCAGTGAAGCTTATGATCAGAGTTATCTTGGCAAGAATATTTTAGGTTCCGATTTTTCGCTGGATATCTATGTGCATATTGGGGCTGGTGCCTATATTTGTGGTGAAGAAACCGCCCTGCTGGAGTCCATTGAAGGCCGTCGCGGTCAACCCAAATTAAAACCTCCTTTCCCGGCAGTGGCCGGTCTTTACGAATGTCCTACTGTAATCAATAATGTCGAAACCTTCGCCTGTGTTGCCCATATTTTTGCTCGAGGTGTAGACTGGTTTACTGCTATTGGACCAGAAGATGCCCCTGGCCCTCGCTTGTTTGGTCTCAGCGGACAATTAAAAAATCCTGGTATTTATGAACTGCCAATGGGTTTGTCTCTAGGTGAACTGGTAAACGAGTATGGTGGTGGCGCTCTTGTGGGAGATTTTAAAGCCGTGATCCCCGGTGGGGTTTCAGCTCCCATGATCCCCCTTGCGGGACTAGATGTGAAGATGAATTTCGCTGATCTAGCCGCTGCTGATAGTATGCTTGGTTCTGCTGCAGTAATAGCTCTGGATGAGACCGCCTCAATTCCGGCGGTAGCAAGACGGATCACCGAATTTTTTTCCCATGAAAGCTGCGGCAAATGTGCGCCATGTCGGGAAGGTCTCGACTGGGCCAGAAAAATCCTTATGCGCATCGAATCTGGTGATGGCCTTCCAGGGGATCTGGCCCAATTAGAAGTACTATGCGGGGGAATATTTGGCAATAGCTTCTGTGCCTTAGGTGATGGTGCAGCTTGGGCACTTAGGGCAACCCTAAAACATTTCCGTCATGAATATGATGCCTTAATTACTGTAAAAAATATCAACAGGAAAGGTTCATGGTAAAGTTCAAACTCAATGATCAGGACATGGAAGTGGAAGAAGGCACCACAATTCTTAACGCCGCTCGCTCTCGTTCCATTGAAATACCCACTTTTTGTTATCAAGATAGGCTGTCGATCTTAGCCAGCTGTCGGATGTGCCTGATCGAAATCGCCGGTCGCCCCAAACTCGAACCAGCCTGTGCCACCGTGGTTTTGGAAGGGATGGAAGTACAAACCCACTCGCCAAAAGTGGTAGCCAGCCGCGAAGATATGCTGGAAATTCTACTGGCTAACCATCCCTTGGATTGCCCGGTCTGCGATAAAGGCGGTGAATGTGAATTACAAGATACCGTATTTGAATATGGAAAAGGCGATTCACGGCTATTTGATCCCAAACGTGTCTTTAGAACTGAAGATATTACACTAAACCAGGTCATTACCTTCAATGCCAATCGCTGCATCCAATGCCAGCGTTGTGTCCGAGTGTGCGAAGAAGTCGTTGGTGAAGTCGCACTCGGCACCATGGAACGAGGACTCGATTCTGAAATCACTGGTGTTGGCAATAGTTTAAAAAATTGCAGTCATTGCGGCAATTGCATCGAAGTCTGCCCTGTCGGTTCACTGATGAGCATTCCCTACCGGTATAAGGCTCGTCCCTGGGATCTCAAGCGTAGCGAAACCACCTGCCCGATGTGCGGCACCGGCTGTAGTATGACCATTGAAACGCGGGAAGATAAGCTAATGCGCGTCAAAAGTCGAGCGGAGACCGGTATCAATGGCGAACTACTCTGCGCCAAAGGTCGCTTTGGATTTGATTTTATTGATGGTGGTCACCGCATAAGCCAACCAATGATCCGTAAAAATAATATCCTAACCCCGGTAAACTGGCTTGAAGTCATTGATTTTATTGCCCACAAAGTCCAAACTACGCTGGATAAAAAAGGCCATATCAAAGGTCTTATCTCTCCACGACAAAGCAATGAAACAGCCTTTATGTTTCGAAAACTTATGACCGAAGTATTTCATTCCACCGATATACACTCCAGTTGTCGCTATACCGGGCTTGAACAAGATGCTGAAACCATCGCGGCACTGAGGCGAATAATCAACCAAGATTATTATCAACACCCACTGGAAGACATTTTAAAAGCGGATAGCATATTGCTATTAAGTTCAAATATCACCGAAGAAAACCCGGTCAGTGGCTATTTGATCCGACAAAGTTTGCGCGACTACCACAATGACCTATTTATCGCTTCATCCCGGCCTTGTGGTCTGGATGATATCTCCCGCAAAAGTCTGCGCCTTATTCCCGGTAATGAAGCCTTTTTATTATCTGCTTTGGTACCCAGTAGTAAAATTGCTGACACCCCAGACGATATTGGGGATGACGTTATAGATTTTATTAAGGGAACTCAGGAAAATTTTGCTGATGCTCAAAACATCACTTTACTGCTTGGTTGTGAATTCCTGCGTACCAGCCAAGCTAAAAATTCGCTTCTATACCTCGAAAATACGATTTATCAGCTTCAAAACCAGGGCAAGCAAGTCAATTTTCAGTTTCTCTTTGATCGACCTAATCAATTGGGTCTTTGGCATATGGGCTGCTTACCCGATCTGCAAACTAATTATTCCCAGCACATCCCTGATATTTTTTATGTCATCGGGGCTGACCCGATTAATAATTGCCCTAAAGACGCTCCATTAGAACTAGCAGCGCTCAAAACCCCCTGTCTTATTGTTCAAAGTTCAGTGATGAATGCCAGCACCAACAAGGCCTTGATTGTCTTGCCCGCACCTACCTATGGAGAAGAAAATGGCACTTATACTAATAATGAAGCTCGTGTACAACAGATCAGAGCAATCCGTCCGGCAGGGCATGGTGTTTTGCAAAATAGCGAAGTATTTGCTCATATAGCCAGTGCCCTGCAAAAGGAGATCGGCCCCAGCTCAAATGAACAGATATTTAGCCGAATAAGACAGGAAATACCGGGATATCAGGATCTCAGGAAAGCTCTTGATTCGACAGAAAATAATTATGGCCTGACCACAGCATCGACTAAAGAATCTGCTCCAACTCCTGAACCGGATGTTTTCTATCAGCCCCTAAGCAATTATCAGCTAGTCACCGGAGACAGTCTATTTCGCTCTGGTAAACTCACCTCTCGCTCAGAAAATCTTTCAGCTCTTGGAGCAGACACTTATGTAGAAATGAACCCGGGAGATAGTATTGGTGATCAAAATCAGAATAATCAAGTCACTATCAGCCGGAGTAACTCCTCTCTCACTGCCCCCTTAAAAATAAACCGTAACTTCCCTAAAAATTTGGTCTATATACCAGAAGATCAGTTTAACGCTACAGCCAACAAACTCATCGAAAGCACAGAATACCCGAGTATTATTAAACTCGAGATTAAATCTTAAACTACCCAATCTGCACGGTCCTTTTATAAACCTAAAAAACTCAGTTGCCATCTACTGCGGCTCCCTTAAGCACTCAATCTTAAGGATTTTCTGGAACATTTGGGCTTCACCCGTAGGGTGACTACGAATAAAGCCCAAATAACCCATAAAATCCTTAATCTCAAGCGCTTCAGTGAACCTCGCTACGAAGTCAACTGAGTTTTTTAGGATAAAGTACGATGCCTTCAACCTAAAAAATAAATTTGTTCTAAGTCAAAGAATTGAAGTGATTGAGAAACAAATAGTTTTCTGATCCCTTAATGTATTAGATAACTCATCATAATCACCAGCACTTAATGTAAACATAGCCTACTTATAAAACACTAGTGACTTTTTGCTATTTTTTGACTATAAATAATTATAGAGTCCATGTTCCGATATAGAAAAAGATACCAATGCAATTAAGGCTTTAGCCTTTCACTCGCACTCATTGCCGAATTTGGATCATGGTCAGCTTTCAATCCAGTTACTCCCCTTTCTCAAACGAATGGAAATTTGAAACAATATAATAAGTATATTAAGTCGTGGCTGGGTTGGAGCCAATATTAATTTCGCATCATAATAAGGACAACCTATGGATTATCTAGATTACAAAGGATACCAAGGAACAATAGAGCTACAAGCTAAAAAGAATATGATTATTGGAAAAATTGCATTTATCGACGATTCAGTCTCTTATAAGGGAAACTCTCGATCAATATTAAAAAAGGAATTTGAAGCAGCAGTGGATCGTTATCTGGAAGCTTGTAGAAGAATAGGCAAAGAGCCAAACATACCGATAATAAGTAAAGACTCTACTTAAGGCCGTAGCGAGATTGACTTCCTGGGAGTTTCCGACAAAACTGCAGAAGGTTTTAACATTGGGGTGGGACCGTACTAGTGCATGGACGACTTCGACTCCTACCTCTCGCAGCATTCCCGCTGTCACTAAAAAATTAATCCACATTAGCTGTGGATAAGTCTGTTAATAAGTTTAAATTTCCTGCCTAAACTGGCTATATAATTCACTTTATTACAAATTGGTTATATTTTGTACAGCACCTGTTACTTTAAAAATAACATTTTAATATTCAAATACTTAAGAAATTATTTTTATATAACTATTGACTCCTACGTGTATAAGACAACCGATTTTTAGTCAAAAAATACGACTTTTAGTTGACAGTGGATAACCGTTCTAAAAACAGCAATTTAGTGGCCTTTTATAAGGAGGATTTTCGAATAGTTGGGTAAGCTGGTAGGGAGGGAAAAGGCTTATCTAGCCATGTTGTTTGCAATCATGATAAATAACAGGTGGGCATTAAAACAAATGCCCCCTACTTGATATTCGCTTTCTACATGATAAAAAGTGTGTTTATCATTAATCAGAAAATATCAATATATCAGGTCAAACACAAAGATTAACTCTACCTTTGACAGCACTTCGCCAAGGGTAGAATTTAGGAGGCAAGCATTTTAAAATGAGTTCCCTGAGGTATAAACATACTCCACTTCAATTTCGACATTGCCAATATTATTAGGATCGAGTGGTAAAGCGGGTAAGGCCAAGACCTTAAATTTAACATAACCATCGCGTGTTTTGGAAATATATACATGGTCAAGCTGTAAAGGATAAACAATCATATCACTGCTTGATGTCCAATCAGTGGGTATTGTGGTTACCGAATCTAAAGAAACCATACCTTGATCTTGAACGGGGATAATAGATGAATCCCAATTGGTTGCCCAAACCCCATCATAATTTTTATAACCAGCAGGATAGGTATAATTCGTCCACCAGACTGTATATAAGTCGGTATTTTCCCAAGTGGGTTCTTCATTTTCAGAAAAATCGAAACCATTATGGCCAAAAGTTGCTCGTATGGCAGTTGATGATGAGGTATTAGTCGTCGAATCAGCAACCGCTTCAATGTCTCTAGCTGTCCAACAACTGCCATTGTGGTCTAATTTAGCGGAATAATAACTACCTTGATAACTAAGCTTTGGAATGGTGATCATCAGTTCTGTGGATACAATAACTTCATCACTACTGGATTCAATTCCCGATAAAGCAGTCACATCTCGAGCGACCCAGCACGATCCATTAAAATCCATCTTGGCGGAGAAATACGAACCTTGGTAATTGAGTCTAGGAATATTAATTAAAAGTTCACTCGTCACCGTAACATCATAATTAGGTGTTTCCTGACTTGTCGTATCAGTGGCAACCTTATTAAAAAAATAAAGTTGAGGCGTAAAAGTTAAAACATCATTTTCAATCGTAATGGGGATGTCGGCTGGCATTGGCGCCCCAGCAACCGAAATAGTTGGGCTAAAGGTTAAATTATTGGATGATAAACTAAAAGTTCCTGTAAAAGAGCCGGTAGAATCTTCCGCTAAATAACTGCCATCGGTATTAAAGGTAAGGTATAAATCAGCAGGAGAAAAATACCATTTAGCAATGATATCCTGAGACAAACTGCGGCTCATTCTGGCCGTACTAACATTAGTATTACTGTCCGACAAATTGGGATCAGCTATACCAGCATTTATGTCAGCCCTAGCATGACCGAGTAAAGCAAAAGCACCGACACCTAATAATACGAGCTTGTTTTTTATCATTATTATTTTCCTTCAATATAAAAATTTTTGACAGCAACTTATCATATAAGCATTAACAATACTATTGTTGTAACTATTCAGCGAATTCATCTTTCACCCTATAACTGCGTTATTTTCGTACTCAAATGGTCACATATTATCTATATGCTCACACAACGCCTGTGGCGCCCATAATAAAGGGCCGTGCGTAAATGCCTTGTTCTGAGGCAAAATCTAAACACGCTGAATAGCTACCTATTGTTTAAAATAGGCTTATTAGAAGCAATAATATCATTTACTAACAAACAAATTTAAGCAAAAATTTAATCCACATATCTTGTGGATAAGTCTGTTAATAACTTTACATTTCATGCCTAAAGTGGCTAAATCATTTACTTTATTACAAATTGATTACATTTTGTACAGGATCTTTTATTTAAACTTTATTCCATTAAATTTCAATTATTTAATAATTATTTTCCATTTGGCTATTGACTCAAGCAAGGATATTTAAACCCCATTTTCTGCAAAAATAATGGATTTTACTTGACAGTGGATAACTGTTCTAAAAACAGCGATTTATTGATACTGTGTGAGATTAAATTTAGGAGTTTTGGCTAAATAAAAAGTTAGCGATTCTTCAACCTAAAAAACGCAGTTGACTTCGTAGCGAGGTTCACTTAAGTGCTGAAGATTAAGGATTTTATAGGTTATTTTGGCTTTTCTTGTAGTCACCCTACTGGTGAAGTCAAAATGTTCTAGAAATCCTTAAGATTTAGTGCTTAAGGGGGCCGCAGTAGATGGCAACTGCGTTTTTTAGGTTCAACCGGGATCAAGAGTCAACGTACTTGCTGTTAAGGCAATACATATAGTTATTCAACCTATGTTGACCGAGATATTCTTTTACCAATTTTTTTTACTAACAACTGCATAAAAAAATATTAATTAAAAAGGGCCTCTCTATAAAAAATAAAGAAAGCCCTCAATGGTAAATTAAAAGATAATTGATTCTTTACCTGAGTTTATCTCGGGTTGTCTCCGAATCAGAATAATTAAGCAATTTCTCCAAAATATCCAACTGGCCATAAACACCTAATAAACAATTTCGAACCGATCTTCTCGGTAATTCAGCATCACTAGCCATTAATTGACTAGTCGTCATAATGGTTCCTTTAATCCGGTCCATTAAATGCACAATAGCGTCTGACCGATCAATTTCCATTAAATCTTTAGGAACGGTAAAAATGGCCTCTGGGGTACTGAGATCTTTATCAATCATAATAGACCTCCATAGGGCGAATATTTGGCCTATTTTTTATTATTTTGGGTAAAAATCGATGGATAAAGAAAGATACTATGGAAATTTTTAGCTTTATTTGGAGAAATAAAATATAGGCAATTTGCCTGATTACAGATGTAACTGTTTTGTGATTTTGTTTTTGCATAAATGCATTCTCCGATTTCAGCCTTCTTAAGGGCTATATAGGTGGTAGGTGGTTAAGAAAGCGAATCGGATCGCCCGGGCTTATTCAATATATTCACCCCCACCTACCATAACATTTCATACAGGCACAAAAAAAGAGCATAACGGTGCTCTATTGTGTCCGCCGATTAGGGTTCTTAAGCCCTGTGTTATTAAAATACGCTTATTTGATATAAAATACAAGAACAAAGCAAAATATATAAATCTTGATAAAAAGACACCAAAATCGGCCATATATTAGATGCCAATTAATTAGGTGTAATGCAATATTCCATCAACCTGGATAGAATGCAACAAATATTGCTTCTCGATGATACCTTTTTTCGTTTCGACCCACACTCTCGTATGGAGTGCGACTAATTCAACCAACAGTTAAATTGGAGTTCTAAAATGTTTCAATCCACGCACTCGTGTGGAGTGCGACTGCCATCCACCGTAAACCCTTCTTGCATATCCAGGTTTCAATCCACGCACTCGTATGGAGTGCGACTTCGTAACACAGATTATACCCAGCATTGGTTGAGTTTCAATCCACACACTCGTATGGAGTGCGACGTAATCAAAACTAACTTGATTACCCCGTAATCACAGTTTCAATCCACGCACTCGTATGGAGTGCGACCCGCCAATTACAGCAGCAATTATTATAAAAGCTTCAGTTTCAATCCACGCACTCGTATGGAGGGCGACGTGAAACAATAAAGGCAATGAAGAAGATAAAGAGTTTCAATCCACGCACTCGTATGGAGTGCGACTCCTTGCGCTTTAAAACAATGTATCTGTTTTCTCGTTTCAATCCACGCACTCGTATGGAGTGCGACTTGCAAATATTGAGGGAAAAAATCCGCGTACTGTTGTTTCAATCCACGCACTCGTATGGAGTGCGACAATCATAAGATGACGCTGTCGGGTACTGATCAGTGGTTTCAATCCACGCACTCGTATGGAGTGCGACTTTCGATTATCTGGGATTGATTGTTTTGGAAAAGGTTTCAATCCACGCACTCGTATGGAGTGCGACGCTTTTGTTACAGTATGTGGGTTATCAGTCGCTGTTTCAATCCACGCACTCGTATGGAGTGCGACAACATGGGATAGTAATGTGTTCGACACATTATTTGTTTCAATCCACGCACTCGTATGGAGTGCGACATGAAATATCACGTCGTGATGCACCAAATTGCCGGTTTCAATCCACGCACTCGTATGGAGTGCGACTGGAAATGGGTTAATAACTTAAGGCAGGATAAGGGGTTTCAATCCACGCACTCGTATGGAGTGCGACGAATTCAGTGGTAATATTATCGAATATGGAAAGGGTTTCAATCCACGCACTCGTATGGAGTGCGACAAGGTTTTATGGATGAAACTTAGAACCACGTATGGTTTCAATCCACGCACTCGTATGGAGTGCGACTAACGCCGATAATAAAAAGCTTTATGAACTAATTGTTTCAATCCACGCACTCGTATGGAGTGCGACCCGATGCGACCACGTATGAGTTTGAGCGCCTAAAAGTTTCAATCCACGCACTCGTATGGAGTGCGACTGGGATAGATTTCCAAGGTTTTTATAATCAACGTGTTTCAATCCACGCACTCGTATGGAGTGCGACTGGCAATAAACGTCAAAGACGGGAATTGTCATTAGTTTCAATCCACGCACTCGTATGGAGTGCGACCCATGGAAGTACTTGCTTGGCACAGGGCTAACCTTGTTTCAATCCACGCACTCGTATGGAGTGCGACATGAACAATATCAGCAATGGCTCAGCACTCCGGGGTTTCAATCCACGCACTCGTATGGAGTGCGACAGCATAAAGCAGGCAAGGCCAGAATTTTAGATGGGTTTCAATCCACGCACTCGTATGGAGTGCGACATGTGTGGTCGAGTTTTTTTGAGTGCTCTTGCATGTTTCAATCCACGCACTCGTATGGAGTGCGACGCGTTGGTTCCCACTGGGAGCCAGTCCATAATTTTGTTTCAATCCACGCACTCGTATGGAGTGCGACCTTTTTATTGTTACAAATAGTGTCAACAATCCTGGTTTCAATCCACGCACTCGTATGGAGTGCGACCTGCACGTATACAAACAATGCTACATTTACCCAGGTTTCAATCCACGCACTCGTATGGAGTGCGACAAATACATATTGCTGATACTGTTGCCCATTTTTTTGTTTCAATCCACGCACTCGTATGGAGTGCGACGAATTTTAACCACATTACACCATCACAATTGATTGTTTCAATCCACGCACTCGTATGGAGTGCGACTATAATAAACAGGGGTTAATTTATCAATGGAAATTGTTTCAATCCACGCACTCGTATGGAGTGCGACGGTTATATTCATGCAAGCACAAATAGATAGATATGTTTCAATCCACGCACTCGTATGGAGTGCGACTAGAGATTCGGTCGTTGAATCAACTGGTGCAAATAGTTTCAATCCACGCACTCGTATGGAGTGCGACTGGTTAAAATTCATTTCGCTAATTTCAATTCAACTGTTTCAATCCACGCACTCGTATGGAGTGCGACAAAAGCAGATGAATGGCGTAGCCTGCAATTAAACGTTTCAATCCACGCACTCGTATGGAGTGCGACCTATCATAAATTTGATTTATTCCGGCGACATCTGTTTCAATCCACGCACTCGTATGGAGTGCGACGACATACTTTTGCATCATTAATGTTGTCATCCGATGTTTCAATCCACGCACTCGTATGGAGTGCGACGAGGGTTAATACAATGCTTATAGCAAAAAACGAGTTTCAATCCACGCACTCGTATGGAGTGCGACTTAATCCCATTTTTTGGTAAAGTTGATATAAAAGTTTCAATCCACGCACTCGTATGGAGTGCGACTGCTGCTATGTCCAACTTAGCCATAAATTCAAAAGTTTCAATCCACGCACTCGTATGGAGTGCGACTTAAATAAGGCTCGTGAAGTTATACTTTGGACAGTTTCAATCCACGCACTCGTATGGAGTGCGACCGAACTAAGACCAAAAATCATTCAATATCAAAATGTTTCAATCCACGCACTCGTATGGAGTGCGACTCAATTTGCATTTTGGACAGGGATGAGAACCGGGGTTTCAATCCACGCACTCGTATGGAGTGCGACTTTGATTTCGCCATGGAAAAACACTACCAAAAAGTTTCAATCCACGCACTCGTATGGAGTGCGACCGTACCAATCTATTCAAGTCATTGATAATCCATGTTTCAATCCACGCACTCGTATGGAGTGCGACTTAAATTATCGGGTATTGAAATGCATGTACGGAGTTTCAATCCACGCACTCGTATGGAGTGCGACTGTTTGATTTCGCCATGGAAAAACACTACCAAAAAGTTTCAATCCACGCACTCGTATGGAGTGCGACGCATTGCTGTTAGCGAATTCTATTGCAATAACGGTTTCAATCCACGCACTCGTATGGAGTGCGACAAAAGACACCCGACCAATCGATATAGATGATGACGTTTCAATCCACGCACTCGTATGGAGTGCGACTGCCCTTATTAAAAACAAGCCTAGAACAAACTTAATTGCTGAATTTGTGCTATCCATTTAATAAAAGCAGCTTTAGTATATCCCATAACTGGACAAAAAAAATATCAACATACATATCAAACACTTATAATATCGCTAATATACCTGGTTTTTAAAGAGCACTGTGGGTTAGCGGAGCTTATATAATCAATGGATCACGAAATATATCCAGAGTTGATTTTGCGCCATGATGTTCTACTTTATTTTTCCAATTCGCCCCTAATTTATAAAAACGTAGGCTGTCTTGCTCTTTATCATACGTTTGTAGTAGTTTGTCTTTTAGGTTGGTCCATTGAGCAGGGTCAACCTCACATTCAAAAACCGAGTATTGGACACGAGTCCCATAATCTAAACAAATTTTTGCCACTCTTCTTAAACGTCTCGGTCCATCAGAATCTTCCATTGCAATATCATAGGTAATCAAAACCATCATAATTAAGATTCTCCTATTTTTTAGCGGGCTACAAAAGGTGGATAATATTCTAAATCACCACGTAAATGACGCGCCAATAACATGGCCTGAATATGGGGCAATAATCCGATTTGAACCGTTTCATTTAAAAACGGATGTTTAATTGTTTCTTGTTTTCGTTCTTGAAAGGATACTAATAGTAGTTTTCGTAAATCATCTTTCATGCGGATTGCTCCACTGGCCTCTTTGATAAAATCCGTTTCTTTAACCTGTTTCCGGTTAATCAGACTTAAGGCTATGCGGTCTGCCAGCCAAGCTCTAAATTCTTCTAAAATATCTTGTGCTAAACTATCTCGTCCCGGCCTATCCGAATGCAAAAAACCGATTTGTGGATCCAGCCCAACACCTTGTAAAGCACCGCTAATATCTTGACCGATAATACTGTATAAAAAAGATAACATTGCATTTATCGGATCACGAGGCGGTTTTCGATTGCGACCATTAAAGGGAAATTTTTTTTGTAGCTCGGGTTGTACCAAATGATTGAAAACTGAAAAGTAGTTTGCCGCTGCCTGGCCTTCAAAGCCACGTAGCTTTTCCAGTGATGAGGTTGCTTTGACTTGCTCGATCACCCGTTCTAAACTTTTTATCGCTGTTGAAATGGGTTCATTATTACCATGATTTCTCAGTTTTCGCTGTAATGAGCTGCGACTACTATTAATTTTTGCCGCAACAATTACCCGGGCAATTTCTAAAGGTTTTAACTCCGATTGTTTATATTGACTGCGCCTGAGTAAAACATTTCCCCCTTGTCTGCCTTGCAGCCGTCCTTGAAAACGACCATATTCAGTAAAAAAAGCTAAGTTAACACCTTTTTCTCCACAAAATCCCATTAGATAAGGAGAAACCATCACTCGTCCAAAACAATACAGAGCTGAAACTGAATGAACGGGAACTTGTAGTAATTTTTTTCGATCTTGTTCTATGACAATTGTTTCACGTTCTTTATGAACATAGGTATCTTGCCGAGTAATATATAAGCTATTTTGTAGTTTTTTCATAGTCAGGTTCGTTCAGGTTATATAACTTTTTTATATATAACGATGTCTTATCATTACTGGAGAGTTGGGGATTACATTGATCAATTAATGAGCAGGCATTACACTTTTTATCAAACATAGCCTTGGGTGTAATATTAGCGTTAAATAAATCTTTTACCTGAGCAATAACCTGCAGAGTTTCTTCCCGAATGGTAGCAGTGAGATTAATCGCTTCACGATGCCGTGTTTGCCAATACCAAAGTGCGGCATGAGGAATTTGGCAGTCAAGCATTTCTTCCAGACAAAGTACTTGGGCACAAAGCTGTATCCTATCCCAATTATCTATTTTGGGTTTGCCTCTTTTATATTCGACCGGCGAACAAATTCCACTGGATAAATCAATTTCTATTAGATCCAGTTTACCTGTCAGCCCTAATTTAGGCGCACAAACAGCCACACCACGCTCATAACGGATCCCGCGACGAGTTTCCGGTTCGCCACTATCCACCCGTTGGTGCAATAATTGCCCTTGCGCGGTTAACCAGTTTTCACCCCATGCTTGCTCGATATGGATTAAGGCGCATTGGCGGGGACAATAGGCATAATGTTGTAGAGCTGACAAGGGGATTAGGCGTTGGTCAATCATACGGTTTAAAAGCCTGGCAGCACTTTTGCTTTTAGCCCTTCTAATTCATCGATTGTATAACTGGCATCTGAATTTACCGTTAAACTAGCATGTACTTTTGCCGAAGAAAATTGACCAGATTTACAATTGTGTTGCCACCAAATAACACTTTTAACGGCCATTGAACCTTCCGGACGTGCTGAAGAAGCATCACCTTCAAATAATCTGGGCAAAATGGATTTTATAACTTCAGCATCCTCATTATTAAATCCGGTTTTTTCCGATAACTGTGGATTCATACTTCCATAAGCAACATAAGTAGCCGAGTCAACACGATGTTTCATGCCCATGGTATCGGAACTTTTTTTAGTCCCATCCCCTTCCCCACTAACACTTTTGGTAATTTGGGTACTAGTAATACTAATAGGATCAACACTAAAGGCAGATTGAATCGACACTGGACCGCGAATGGGAATAGAAACACCATCTTTAGTTTCTCCTTTAAAGGCAAATAACTGTCCAAATGCCCGAACATCAAACCATTTTTCGCAGGCTAATTTAGCAGCCGTATCCGGAGGTGTTTTTTTGGCATTAAAGGTCTCTTTACCTAAACCATGTTCATCAGATTCGGCCCTGGCTTTGAGGCTGGGTAAACCATCAATTTTTTTCACATCGGATTGAACAAATATTAAGTGATTATTCTCCTGTAGCCGATCACGGATTTTCCGTTTTAAGCAAACATCTGATATTTCACCATAACCTTCATAATTAGTCCTGGGTCGATTACCATTGAGCGGATCACCATTGGGGTTGGCATTTTTAACGCTAAATATTAAGGCAAAATCAATTTTATTTTGTAAGCTCATCGCTCGGCTCCATTATTTTGTCGTTGTTTTCATTGTTATTTTTTGTTTTTTTAATCCATTCGCCATTTTCAACTTTATGTTCTCTCAACCATTTTCTGCGTGAGTGATAGCCTAATAGATATTCTCCGGTTAATGGGTTGTCATTTTTAAAGTCATTGATATCAAATGCATCACATATTTTGTCCAACAATCGCTTATAACCTTCTGCCTGCCCCGGTATACTGCTTTTTAGCCTAGCTTGGTAGGGGATAACCCCATTCACAATATTTAACCAGGTCGAGTAAGGTTTGGCTGAAAAACGTTGCATTAACCGACTAGCGGAAGTTGAGCGCGACTTTTCTTCTGCAATATACATGGCCATTTCTTCAATTGCTTCCGCAACGGCAAGTAGTTGTCCATACAAATAATCACGAGCATGATAGTTTTCATCAAGTGGCATTGGGTACTCCTTTTTAATTTTTTCATCCGAATGACGTGCACAAAAACCTCGATACAAAGAACAGACGATTCCCAAATCTTTTTCCCATAACCAGGTTTCGTCTTTTTTATAACCAGTACGATTACTGACTCGTCGAATACAACAGTCCATAATGTCTTTAGGAAAAGGTCGGCCATCAATAATGCACGGGATAATTCTTTCAATTAGATTCTTTTTTAGGTTATCAGTCAGGGTTAAACCATAAGCCGTTTTGGCAATGGCAAGTGGAGCCGGTGAAGCAATAGGCCATATGGTTTGAGTTTTTTTGTTTTTTTTTCCTTTATTATCGTCAGTATCGATAGTGTGTCGTTGATACCAGGCGAATTGATTATGCCATTTTTCCAGTCTTTTTAAGTATTCGCTACCGGTTAACTCTCGGTAATAGCTAATCCCCATCCTTCCCGGTGTCGCTGAATCTATACCCATAATGACAATAGCATCTGTCTCACCCAGCTTGGCATGATAGCCACTCATATATTTATTGAGACGATGAGCAAATGATTCACCAAGATCTCTGCTATTATCAATTGCGTTTTTTTGCAATGTATGGGAATCATAAGTGGGATTAGGGATTTTTTTACCGGAAACAGCCCATGCAATATAAATTTGATCGCCATTTTTAAACGATTGCCCTTGTCGGGATATTAACCAACGCAGCGCATTATGGGCTTTTTGAGTGGTATCAAAACCAATTCCAAAGGATTGATTACCAAATTTTTCAATACTTCGTTTTGAGTCCGTAAAACGCCCTCGGAAGGTATATCCTGACATATCATTGGATGAAACCAGTTTAGCTTTATCACCGGAATGACGTAATTTTGCAGGGTGATTAGTTGCCAAGGGGACTATTTTTCCCGTCACATAACATAAACCATTTAAGGCTGTTTGCGATGACTCATAGGCGACCCAACTTTTTTGCAGACTATTATCTTCCCAGGTTTTTTCATTAGGATCGGTTTCACTAATGACTGTCCATCGAACCAAAGCAGAACCCTGATCAAATGCACCTTTTTCTTTTGGCAGGTTTTTTAATAATTCAGGAATATCTTCATCTTCTGATTTCCAGGCAGTCAAAAGCACACTATTTTCATTGACCTTAACCACATCAGATTCTATTAAATCAGCAATAACTCGCCCTTTACTAATATAATCTAAGACAGCTTTTGCTTTCGGGTGGGCAAAGTCAGACTGGCACCAATCGGCTAATTGTTTCTGATACCCTTCAAAATAAGCCTTTTTTTTACCCCCATAGGTCGCATAATCTTTTGCGACATATTGCAACTTATCCGCCAAAGGATGCGGAGCTTCACCGCTACTACGACCCGCTGAACTTTCGGTAGCGGGTAACACAGTAGGCGATTTTGTTAATGACTCAGCCCACTTAAAGTTTCCCCGCTCATCAATGGTAATATTAATATGGGCATTTTGAACCGTATGACTAATCGGCATAATGGGTTCTTCACCATCCGGATCCAGTTGTATTGCGGCTTCATAGGTTTCATATAGTTTTGCCAACCAACTCATAGACAACCCTCTTCTTCCATAACACCTTTTACATTACTATCAAGTGAAAAGGACTTGGACTGCATATTCCGGACAAAACGACGAATGCTACATTTTTCCGGCTGGGGATAGTCGAGTATGCCATTTTTCATAACGGCATTCCAAAACCGGCTATGTAATTCATTCGAACCGGTCTCATCGGGATAATCAAAGCCATGGAACATTAACCCGAATGACAATTCATTAATATTGTCAAAAGCCCCTTCGCCTTCTCCAAATTCACAGGGTTCGACATAGGCTTGGCAGTCTCGGGTTCCCAAAAAAATATCCTGTCGCCCGCCTTTATTTAACATTCGTCGAGCAATGGCAAAGTGCTTTCCATCGATCCGATCTTTTTCCAGTTCAGGTCGATGTAAATTCCATTCAAAATGCGCTTGAACCTGGTATTCCACATCATGAAGGAAAGTGTAAATGGCTAGACTATTGCCACCTCCCCAAACTAAAGGTTTAGTTCCCTTGGTCTGAGTCTGTATCGGTTTTATTATCCGAACCCGATCAATATGCCAGATTATAGTAGGCTTCCAATAAATTGATTTTAAAATCCCTTTAATTGCTTCATAGGTAGGGACGTGATAAGAACATTTTTCACCACCTATTTTGGTTACTGGATCGGTAAACAATGCATATTTTCCGTATACTTTAAAACTAATGCTGTTTTTCAACATTACCTCCTTAACAGTTTAAAAATCCTATACTTTCAACAGGTTCAGTAGAAAGGCCGAATTTTTTGCTGTAATGACGTTTATCTAAATAATAGATTCCTTCATCTTTCTGAATTTCATGTATAGCTTCTTCATCGAATAACTTTTTCCGAACATTCGGAAACACATTTACACTGTATTGCTGAGCTTGTTTTAACAACTCATAATATCTAGTCGAGTCAAATTCTTTAGCAATTCCACATAATTCATTAATAATATTGATACCCTCTCCATACGGCACAATAAGTGACTCGGTCGGTGCTTCAATGGCTTTAAATGCTTTACCGGCAGTCATAAACGATTGTTTAAGTTCTGGCCTGCTGTTATCAGTAGGTGTATTAAGGCATTTGGGGTTATGACTAAGTAAGTTTAGTAAGCTATCTTTATGTTCTATTTGCTTTTCTTTCAAGGGATAGACCATTTCCGTAGCACGGTTAAAAAAGTAACGTTTAAAGTATTTTTCCATGGTTTCCGGCATTAGGATTTGTGAATTATCACAAAAACTTAAAACATTTCGTGCCTGATCTCTTCCCTCTTTGATATCAGGTAAACTATCTATTGATTCGTTTTTAGGATTTACAATATAAACATTGCCGGATTCTGTTTCTTTATTTCGATTACATCGACCAGCAGCCTGTGCAATAGAGTCCAATCCAGCCAAAAACCGAATGGCACTGGCAAAACTGACATCGACACCCGCTTCAATTAATTGGGTGCTAAAACACAAAACACTTTGCTTTTCCTCAAGCCGCTCTTTGATTTGATTTAATAACATTTTACGGTGGGCTGGGCATTGACTGGTACTTAAGTGAAAGATACTGCCTTCCGGGCTTTGTTCAATACAATACTCATATAAACTTTTAGCCCAGCTTTTGGTATTAACTATAACCAAGCAACTATTGTATTTATCCAGTAAATCAATAGCTAATTCGGCAATTTCTTCCTTATGCCACCCCTTAGGTCTGATATAATTTATCATCTCAACTCGTTTGAGTTGTTGAAAATAATCAGCACCTAATTCACTATTCGGAGGAACTAATAACTGGCCTTTATCTGAATTCGGTAATTTATTTAATAAAGGCTGAGTCGCGGTGCACAATACTGCGGTAGTATTGGCGTATGCAGTTAAGAAATTTAATGAATTGCAAAAAAGATGTGTGCATTTAATCGGTAAAGTTTGGATTTCATCAAAAACAATCACACTTTTTGCTAGTTGATGTAACCGACGTACCCCTCTTGTACCACCACTAAATAAGGTTTCCAAGAATTGAACCATGGTGGTAAAAACTATGGGAGCATCCCAGTTTTCAGTATTCAATTTACTTTGCCAGGTCTGAGTTTCCGGCTCTAAATTGGAATGATGTTCCAAAACCCAAGATTTATCATCGGTATCACACTCGATTAATTCTCGAACCGCCTGGGCATTTTGTTCAATTATAGATGTAAAGGGAATAATGAAAATTATCCGGTCCAATTGATATTTTTTTGCATGGTATAAAGCGTAACGCAAACTGGCGAAAGTTTTCCCGCCGCCAGTTGGTACAGTTAGGGTATATATCCCTTGCGCCATACTTGCTTTATCTCGACAAGTATCTGAAATTTCGCAACGGATTTCATCCACTTCATTACGGTTAGGAAACTCCTTTAATGCCCTTTCAAGTCGTTCAATAGGAATACCCCAATCAATAGGGCCGACATTTCTATAGGATTGGTTTTCCGGATGCTCAAAATCAGCACTACTGATTCTATCGGCATCAATTAAAGCACTAAACAAAAAGCGGGTAAAAAAACCTAAATAAAAATTTTTGACTCGAGGTGAAATTTTCTGCCCATGCTGTTTATCACGGGAAAATAGCTTAATTTTATTAATCAGTGCTTGAATGGTTGATTTATTGAGCAAGCATTTAAGATTTAGAAACAGCTCTTTATCAGCATTTTGCTGACATTCGATAAGATTGGTTTTAGTATCCGGTTTATCAATACGGTTTTGAAAGGTATTAGTGCCATCTGGCTTTAAGCAATCAATTAAGCCACTATGGTGAGAAGCAATACATATGGCTAATATTTGAGCTGCTAAATCACCATTATTTTGCTCTTGTTCTAACGAATTTTTTAATTGTTTAATTTCCTGCCATACCAACTGAGCGCCTGCCGTGGAATGATCAATTTTTCCTTTTAATTGCTTATGATCAACATATTCATCATCGATATCAGGATTTAACCCTTTTGTTGCAGATTTTATATAGTCTTGAAACTGCTTACTGTATTTCCCAAAGTCATGTAAAAGACCAATTAATTCTCCGGCTTCTCTAACTCCGATTTTAGCGGTGAACTGACCGCATAAGTTAGAAACTTCTTTAAGATGAGTAATAAGCAGCTGATCCGTCTGCCTGCCATCCATTTCCCTAGAGTGAGCAATATACGATAAATCCTGATTGTCCATATTCCCCCCCAGGACATAATCTTTTTCAATAGTTTAGTATCTGAATTGCCTACTAACTATTCTTTCCAACACATTACTTTTTTACCAAAAGAAACGTTAAGTTATCGAATATTTGAATATTTATTTTAATCAGAAAGTAAGAAAGTTGTATTTTATTGTATTTATATCAGGCTTTATTATACCCATCCTATTCTATATTGCACCACTTATACGACAAAATTTTCAGGAGAATATTTTTACATTAAATAGAAAAAATTATAAGGAATTTGAGAGAATAAATAATTATCAATCTTAAACAAATTATTATGTTTTGACCGATCTAAAGTTAATCTACATAACCTGAACAATTTAATGACCTAAAATCCACGCACCCGCGAGGGATGCGACTCAGTGGTAACAATGAAGCCACCAGCTTATCAAAGTTTCAATCCACGCACCCGCTAGGGATGCGACTTACACTTTGTCAGAAATTGCCCGTCTATCTTTGGTTTCAATCCACGCACCCGCGAGGGATGCGACCATTACCTACCCACCCCACCAAGTTGATTTTATTGTTTCAATCCACGCACCCGCGAGGGATGCGACTAAACTTGGGCGCCCACTGAGCTGGCTAAATATTGTTTCAATCCACGCACCCGCGAGGGATGCGACTCAATTCCATTATGGTTAAGTAATCCATGGTATGGTTTCAATCCACGCACCCGCGAGGGATGCGACCCCGGCTTAGTTGATTCAGGGGTCAGGATCGGCGGTTTCAATCCACGCACCCGCGAGGGATGCGACAGAAAGTAATTTTTATAGTACGATTGAATGTTCCGGTTTCAATCCACGCACCCGCGAGGGATGCGACGTTTGTTGTCGTATGGCATCAATTCGCCCGATTTGTTTCAATCCACGCACCCGCGAGGGATGCGACCTGCGAAAATCCAAGGTATGGATATCTCTATCGAGTTTCAATCCACGCACCCGCGAGGGATGCGACAGAGGGAATTCAGGAAGGTTCTCAGCGTTTTGGTGTTTCAATCCACGCACCCGCGAGGGATGCGACCAGCCAAAGGGAAACCGTACTGGTCAACGTCATGGGTTTCAATCCACGCACCCGCGAGGGATGCGACCTAATTGGTTTTGGATTTGAGCCAAGCGCAGACTGGTTTCAATCCACGCACCCGCGAGGGATGCGACAATGGGGGATTTCCTCCTTAATTTAAATTCCATGTTTCAATCCACGCACCCGCGAGGGATGCGACACAGGCCGTACAACGATTGTCAGCTGACGAATACGTTTCAATCCACGCACCCGCGAGGGATGCGACCAACGCGGCTTTAGACGTTGCACCGGTGTTAAATGTTTCAATCCACGCACCCGCGAGGGATGCGACATTTTCTTATCCTAATGTTAATTATTATTTATTTGTTTCAATCCACGCACCCGCGAGGGATGCGACCCCCTTAATAACAGAGATATCATTTGCTTTTGTCGTTTCAATCCACGCACCCGCGAGGGATGCGACCGGCTCTAGACGTCGCCCCTGTGCTAAACGAAAAGTTTCAATCCACGCACCCGCGAGGGATGCGACCTTGGAAAATGGCAAAAAAAATACCCATTGGTTGTTTCAATCCACGCACCCGCGAGGGATGCGACCGATGAATATTCCCAATACAATACGATCTTCCAAGTTTCAATCCACGCACCCGCGAGGGATGCGACTTTTGAAAGATTTTGGTGTTGTCTGAAATTTCATGTTTCAATCCACGCACCCGCGAGGGATGCGACATCAGCTGTATCAATCCGCGCTTACCCATGACTTGTTTCAATCCACGCACCCGCGAGGGATGCGACGTTGAGTCATTATCCCCACCACGTGGATTTTATGTTTCAATCCACGCACCCGCGAGGGATGCGACCTAGTAATCCCTGTTTTGAGGCTTCTGACGCTGTTGTTTCAATCCACGCACCCGCGAGGGATGCGACTTTTTGAATAGTTTGCTAACCCCTGATCAAGTTGTTTCAATCCACGCACCCGCGAGGGATGCGACATCTGGCCGAACAATTGCCTTATTTCAGTTAAGTGTTTCAATCCACGCACCCGCGAGGGATGCGACACAAATGGGCGCAGCCTTGGGGATACCCGTTGAAGTTTCAATCCACGCACCCGCGAGGGATGCGACTGTTCACATGTTGTTAACCTTTTTAATTGGAAGTGTTTCAATCCACGCACCCGCGAGGGATGCGACCCCTAAACAGCCCACCATTATAGATGCAGTAGTTCGTTTCAATCCACGCACCCGCGAGGGATGCGACTATAATAATTCATAGCATCAATATTGATGTCTCTGTTTCAATCCACGCACCCGCGAGGGATGCGACGCGAAGAAAGAGCCAAAGCGTTAGCGTTTTTCATGTTTCAATCCACGCACCCGCGAGGGATGCGACAAACAATTGGTTAATTTTTATGTGAGGATATTGTGTTTCAATCCACGCACCCGCGAGGGATGCGACTTTTGTTCAACATCCCACCGCCAAAGCAATTTCCTGTTTCAATCCACGCACCCGCGAGGGATGCGACGTACCAATCTATTCAAGTCATTGATAATCCATTGTTTCAATCCACGCACCCGCGAGGGATGCGACAACAAACGTCCAAACTCATTGCTAATATGGCTAATGTTTCAATCCACGCACCCGCGAGGGATGCGACCTTAGAACCACGTATGTTAAACAAGATTTTTCAGTTTCAATCCACGCACCCGCGAGGGATGCGACAGCCTTTCCTATAAGTTATATTTTTCGGCAGTGGTATATTGATTTTGCGCTAACCTATATTTTAAAAACATATTTAGTATATCAGATTAGAACTTTAAAAAAATATGTCATTAAATCAGCTATTTAAATAATTGCCAATCCTCCCTATTTTAAGGATAGCTACAGGTTAGCGGTCAAATAATTCCACACTATGATACATTTTTATCAGTCAGTGCAGCTCGTTCCAAAGTGGGTGAGATGGCAAGGCTTTATCTATCCACGCTGTCTGCAGTAAATGCATGGAATAAAACCTTGAATATCCCAATTTTGGAAATAACGCAATCATAGGATTCAATATTGTTGATTGTTAACTAGGCATTTCCACAAAAACATGGGAACGGGGATGATTTCAAAAGAATAACGAATTTATTCTCTCGTTTTTTCCTTTACCAATACATTACGACTTTTCATTTTTTCATCTTCCAACCGGCACTTCTCAGCAAACTGTTCATCATCAAGTAATACAACAGGCACCAAACAATGGGCCTTGTAGACATAACATTCAGCCGGAGATTTCACATCTCTATCAATAAATGTTGTCACTTCTGATTCTTCTTCAATAAAATCATAAGATATACTATTAGGTACGTTTTTATGTACAGTAAAGGTAATATCATGGGCACCAGTTCCTCTAAGACGCATTTTACATAACCCCTGCTTAGCAAGTTCCCGCAGTTCATCTGCATGTTTTTTGTCCACTGGCATTACCTCTGTTATACCAATCCCATTGGGATTGGTTTTAAAATTATAAAATTTGACGGAAAGTTCATTTATTTTAGCAAATAAGTCGTCGGGAAGGCATGGTT
>Ga0209692_10000734_pt1 | contig 62240 bp, 63 predicted proteins | sample tdDd472_FD_187129 | JGI IMG/M metagenome (GOLD analysis project Ga0209692, IMG submission 187129) | Marine sediment microbial communities from the Atlantic coast under amendment with organic carbon and nitrate - tdDd47.2 (SPAdes)... | ecosystem: Environmental > Aquatic > Marine > Coastal >... | reverse complement strand
GTGTTAATTTGTAGACAAGTTATGTCACATCACTCTTCAGTGAATGTGATTATTTCTTGTCTTTGTGCTCATTAACATAAGCACCCACACAAATTATCTAATCTCTGATTGTTAAATATCACCGCTTGTAGCGTGCACTCGACTCTCATCGAGCGAGCCAGACATTATAGAAAACTTATTTCAAAATAGAAAGCGTTTTCTTCTCCCTCTCGCCTGACCAGCCTTCCAGCTGCCCGTTCTCCCTAACGAGGACGCGCATTCTACAGTTTTAATGCCTAGCGTCAATCTCTTTTCTCAAGATTTTTTAATATATTTTTCCGCTGCTCTTCAAATGACTATTTTTTGAGCAGAACCCGGGCAATTTTCTTCTTGCCCGCCTGAATAATGTACTGCCCGGGCGCCAGTCGATGCTTCACATCCACCACCTGCCAGTCGACCTTGACCCGGCCATTATTCAGCATATCCCTTGCCTGGGCGGAATTCTGCGCCAGCCCGGTACGGTTGATAATCGCTGATACCGGCAGATCAGCCTGGCCTTCCAGCTCAAGCTCGATTTCAGGCGTATCTTCCGGCAGCTCGCCTTCCCTGATGATATTTCCCGCCCCACGCTCTGCAGTGGCCGCAGCCTCTTCACCATGGAATCGGGCAATCAGCTCTTTTGCCAGCTCGATCTTGATGTCCCTGGGATTGCGCCCGTCCGCCATTTCCTGCTTTAGACGCTCTATTTCTTCCAGCGAACGGAAACTGAGCAATTCATAATAACGCCAGATCATACTGTCCGGCATGGAGACAATCTTGCTGAACATTTCACCCGGCGCATCGGTGATGCCGACATAGTTATTCAGCGACTTGGACATCTTGTTAACGCCATCCAGCCCTTCAAGCAATGGCATCATAATAATGGTCTGCGGATCCTGACCATAGTACTTCTGCAGCTCACGCCCCATCAGCAGGTTGAATTTCTGGTCGGTACCACCCAGCTCGACATCCGCCTCGAGCGCCACCGAGTCATACCCCTGCACCAGCGGATAGAGGAATTCATGGATCGATATGCTCTGCTCGGCCTTATAGCGTTTCTTGAAATCATCCCGCTCCAGCATACGTGCCACTGTCTGCCGTCCCGCCAGCTTGATCATATCCGCCGCGCTCATCTTGCCCATCCACTCGGAGTTAAACACGATGGTGGTTTTGTCCCGATCCAGGATCTTGAACACCTGTTCCTGGTAGGTCTGTGCATTCGCCGCCACCTGTTCTTCAGTAAGTGGCGGACGGGTCGCGCTTTTGCCGGTGGGGTCACCAATCATGCCGGTAAAATCACCAATCAGAAACAGCACTTCGTGACCCAGTTCCTGGAACTGGCGCAGCTTGTTGATCAATACTGTATGCCCCAGATGCAGATCAGGCGCCGTGGGATCAAAGCCTGCCTTTATTTTCAGCGGGCGGCCTGATTCCAGCTTTCTGACCAGCTCTTCTTCGACGAGTATTTCATCGGCGCCGCGCCTAATCAGCGCCAGGGATTCGTCAACAGATGACATACGTGACTCCACATCTTTTCATTAAATAATAAACGCAATAACAGGCCATCCGTCGGAGACCGTCGGCGACAGTGCACGGGTTATACAAGAGCCCCTATAATAAGGCAAGCATGCAAAACAAACGACGCAGAAACACCAACCAGCACAGTATCCAGCTCATCACCCTGCTCACCGGGCTGTGCCTGCTCGTCTCATGCAGTCGCCAGGCGCCCCTGCACGCGCCTGAGAAACTCCCTGAAGACAGCATTACACTGGTGGCAGTGGGCGACATTATGCTGGGCGGTACGGCTGAAGAAATCATGCTGAAAAACGGCTATGACTACCCCTTCAAACACACGCAGCATCTTCTCGGCAATGCCGATATTGTCATCGGCAACCTGGAAGGACCACTGACCAACAACGAAATCCCCGAAGCCAGTGACAAGCAATACCTGTTTCGCTCACCACCGCAGTCAGTCGCACCGGCACTGCGCCGCGCAGGCTTTAATGTCATGAACCTGGCCAATAATCATATTCTGGATTACGGCGTGATCGGCATGAACGACACCCTTCAGTCACTCGATCAGTCCGGCATTATTAGTGTTGGCGTGGGTCAGAACCTGAATGAGGCACGGGCCGGACGGATTATACGCACTGCCCACGGCGATGTCGCCCTGCTGGGTTACTCGCTAACATTTCCAGAATCCTTCTGGGCGACAGACACACAGCCAGGCACCGCCTTTGGCCACAGAAAACAGATCGTGGCCGATATCCAGCGCCTCAGCCAGCAGATGAACTATATTGTGGTGTCTTTTCACTGGGGCAGGGAAAAAACCGAAGTACTGCGCCCCTACCAGCCCCGGCTGGCCCGTGCTGCCATTGATGCCGGCGCCGATGTTGTACTGGGCCACCACCCGCATATATTGCAGGCCATCGAAAAATACAAACAGGGACTGATCATCTACAGCCTGGGCAACTACGTATTCGGCTCCTACAGCCAGGACGCCAAAAGCAGCGTGGTGGCGCGCATCAACCTGCATAACGGCCAATACCACAGTGCGGAACTTACCCCGATCAATGTACTCAATACGCAGGTGGTTTTTCAGCCCAGACCCCTCCAGGACAAGGCCGCAGAGGATGTCATCCGGCACATTAACCAGCTGTCCGCCAGCAGCAACACCCAGCTTACGCTTTATAAAGACAGGGGTTACTTGCATAGCTGGTCAAATAAAATACAATCTATGCCCCTCGAGCATTGATTTTCCATACTTTTACAGCTACTTTACTTAAAAAAACTGCAGAGAAATCCGTGAATTACAACAGGTTTATAAACAAAGACTTTCGAAACTTATCCAGCGCAGACAAGCCACGCCGCCATCCGGCGCTACGCTGGGGCCTGTTTGCCGCTGGCTGCGCGGTGATTACGATGGTCATTGCCAATACCCGTGACGACAGTTCGAACGAAATTGTTATCGACCACAGCAGAGAACACAGCGAAACCCTGCAAGCTGTACCCCCCATAAACCAGAACACCAGCATTAAACTTAAACTGCCGCTACCCGCCGACAGACAGGTGATCGACAAAGCCGATAACAACCTGGATGCAGATGCACAACACGCCGAACGCACGATCAACGCAGATGATTCCGCCTGGCAGACACTGGAAGTAAAAAGTGGCGATAGCCTGTCAGTGTTGTTTGACCGAGCCGGGGTAAAGCCAGATCAACTGCTCGAACTGATGAAAGTCAGCACCGCGAAACAGCAGTTACGCCGTATCCATCCGGGTGAAAAGATCAGGATCATGCACGACGGACAGGGTAAATTACTGGCCCTTGATTACCCCATCGACACTGAGCGCTATTTACTGGTTGAACGCCACGAAGATCAGCTGCAGGCAGACATCCACCAGCATGAAATTGAAGTACGCAGCGCCTACGCCTCCGGCGAGATCGATTCCTCCTTATTCATGGCGTCTTCCAAAGCCGGCCTGTCACATAACCTGACCATGGAACTGGCAAATATTTTTGGCTGGGATATCGATTTTGTCATGGATATCCGTAAGGGCGACCAGTTCACTGTGATCTACGAACAACGCTATAAAAATGGCAATAAAATCAAGGACGGCAATATCCTGGCCGCCGAGTTCATTAATCAGGGCAAGGTTCACCGTGCACTGCGCTATGTAGACCCCAGCAATGGCGATGCAGGTTACTACACCCCGTCCGGCCACAGCATGCGTAAGGAATTCCTGCGCAGCCCGGTGAATTTCAGCCGCATCAGCTCACGCTTCTCCACTGGCCGCTACCATCCAATCCTGCACAAAATTCGCTCGCACAAGGGTGTTGACTACGCAGCGTCCCGTGGCACCCCGGTTCGTGCTGCCGGTGATGGCAAGGTTGCCTTCAAGGGCAATAAGGGCGGCTATGGAAAAACCCTGGTGCTGCAACACGGCAGCCGCTACACCACCCTGTACGCTCACCTGAACAGCTATAACAAACATATCCGCGCCGGCGGCCGGGTCAAACAGGGCCAGGTGATTGGCTACGTGGGCTCCAGCGGTCTGGCGACCGGCCCACACCTGCATTATGAATTCCGCGTCAACGGCGTACACCGTAACCCGCTGACCGTTAAGTTCCCCAGCAGCCGCCCGGTAGCCAAAGCCCACCGTGACAACTTCGAAATGAGCACACAGGGTTATATTGCACAACTGGATGTTTTATCCGATAACGCACTCGCTCTGAACGACTCACAGTAATGCGCGAGCTGTATGTGGGGCTGATGTCGGGCACCAGTATGGACGGCATTGATGCCGCACTGGTGGAGTTCGACCAGCAGCAGATCACGCTGCGCGCCAGCCACAGCCAGCCGATTCCACCTGCACTCAAACACAAACTGCAACTGCTCAGCCTGGATGCAGCCGAAGCCAGTATTGATATGCTGGGGGAAGCAGACACTGAACTTGGCCAGCTGTTCGCAACCGCCACCCTGCAGCTACTGCAATCTGCCAGCACCGAGCCATCGGCGGTCACCGCCATCGGCAGCCACGGCCAGACCATTCGCCACCAACCGGATCGGAAACACCGTTTCAGCTTGCAGATAGGCGATGCCAACCAGATCGCTCACCTCACCGGCATTACCACGGTAAGTGATTTCAGGCGCCGGGATATCGCTGCCGGTGGCGAAGGCGCTCCCCTGGCACCGGCCTTTCATCAGCAGGTATTTACCAGTCCTGAGGAAAACCGAGCAGTGCTGAATATTGGTGGCATCTGCAACCTGACATACTTACCCGCCCGCCCCAACAGCGACGCAAACAGTACCTGTTTCGGCTTTGACACTGGCCCCGGCAACGGACTGATGGATGCCTGGGTGCATCTGCATAAACAGCAGTCATATGATCCATCGGGGCAATGGGCCGCCAGCAGCACGGCTGATCCGGCACTACTGGCACAGCTGATGTCAGACCCGTTTCTGCAGCAGCCACCACCCAAAAGCACCGGCAAGGAGCATTATCATCTGGACTGGCTTCAGCAACAGCTTGCCGGCCTTGCCAATCTGAGCCCAGAGCAGGTACAGGCAACTCTGAGTCAGTTTACCTGTGAGAGCGTGGCCGAGGCGATTGAGCAGCACCTGCCCGCAGTGGAACGTCTTATTGTGTGTGGCGGCGGCGTGCATAACAGCCATTTAATCGACAGCCTGCAGGGTCGACTGCCAGATATCCGCGTTGAATCGAGTGAACAACATGGCGTTCATCCGGACTGGGTGGAGGCCATGGCGTTTGCCTGGCTCGCCAGACAAACGCTGCAGGGTCTGCCTGGCAACCTGCCTGCGGTAACTGGCGCAGACAGGCAGCTTGTATTAGGTTCAATTACGCCTGCCTGAGCGTTACTGCCTACGATGGCAGAAAGTCAATCGGGTACTTAACTGTCACCACTGCGGCATTACTGGGTTTAAATTTAAACAGTTTTACCCTGGCCAGCAGCTTCCTTTCCAATGACGGATTATTCAGTTCACTGGAAATAATTCTCGATTCAGTTACAGAACCATTACCTGCAATTGTAAGCTCAATAACGACTTTACCCTGCAATGCTGGATCTTTACGCAAGGCACGGTTATAGAGGCTATAAATCGCACCCTTATTCTTCTGAAATACGCTTTCTATTTCATGTTGCGGACGTGTCAGCTTAGTCGAAGCAGTGCGAGAAGCAGACCTGGCTGGTGCAGTTTCAATATTACTTTTAACTGCTGTTGTTGTTCGGCTCTCCAGCTTCGAACCTGCAGTTGACTGAGTTAGCTGGCTGGTATTAATGCCCTTGCTTTGTGACAGCGCTTTACTGGATATCACCGAGGCTTTACCCTGCGCGGCTTCAGATTTGCTTCCTGCTGTACTTAAAGGCTGATCATCAAACTCTTCAAGGTCAAAACTGTCACGCATATCCATGAGCTCATCTCTGAGCGCAACCAGGCCACTGGATGCAGCCACTTCCTGAGCTTTCTGTTGTTTTTTCGCCACCGGCTTCTTTTCTTCAACGACAGTTTTTTTCTTAACTGGCTCTTTTTTAACAGGCTCTGGTTTAGGAATGGGTGGAGGAGGCATTTTCTTCTGCTCAAGCACCAGCCTGGCCAGCCTTGGCGAAACAGATTTAAGTTCTTTCTGCTCTGGCTCCGAAGTCGGTAAGAAAGGCACAAGCAGTCCGATCAATGCAGCCAGCACCACACATATAACCAGTATCTTTTTAAAGCGCCTGTCGTTTTCACTTTCAACCCAGGGCAGAAAAGGCACATCCCATGTAATTTCTTTAGACATAACTAACCCTTATCCACCGCCTTTTTATTCACTGCGAGCGATATATCAGTGAAGTTGGAAGCGGCACAGGTCATCATCAGCTTCTTCAAAACGATATAAGGGATTTCCTTATCCCCCATTATAGTAACACCCCTTTTAACAAGATCATTTGCATTCGATGTTGGCTTACTGCGTAACTGATCTTTAAGACCATCCATTAGTGGCAAAATGATATTCTGGCTGGATTCAACAACTCTCGAAACCTCGGCAACTTTTTTACCCTGAAGCAGAATATCCTTTTCTCCCACGACTATTACCAGATTCTCTTTGGGAAGCTTCTGTGCTGTAGATAATGGCAACTTGATGTTTTTCGGAGTTGGCAGAATATCTGAATTCGCCGCACTAACCAGCAAAAAGAAAACAAGAATTGTAAAAATATCCATCAAGGAAACCATATTCAGCGAGGCGTTTTTATCATTACGCCTTTCATGATGCCTTTGCATTCGTCTTGCACGACTCGATTCTTTCATAACAGTCTCTGCCTATATTCTGGCCGCATCGCCGATAGAAACATCAGGAAACAGCTCAAGAGCCACCACTTCGTTATCCTGCAATGTCTGGTACTCACGCACAGTATCCATCAGATCAACAATCGTCTCATAGGATGTATACGGCTCGGACAAAATAGTAATTTTTCTTTTCTCAGGAAACTTGAACTTAATCAGACGTAGCGTCTGATTCAATAACACATAATTATGCCCGCTCTGGGTAACCGGAATTTTTTTTATCAAGCCACCTTGCGTATCAGACAACTCAAGACGGTCTTTACGAACAGTTACCCGCAGCTCGAGCTCGGGCTTTTTATCACTCTGAGCAGATGTAGAGTTCATGTCGGGAAGCTTTAAATCCAGCACACTTATATTGGCAAAAACAGCTGTCATCAATAGAAACGGCACGAGCACGACCATAAGGTTCATGAACGCTGTTATATTCAGCTCAACCTGGGTTTCTCTTTTTTTGTGTTTTCTTCTATTCATAGTAATCAGTAACTTTACTGTTGCTTCAGCATTATCAGGTTAATGAACTTTACAGTTGCCATCTCAAGACTATCAACAATTTCTGTTGTCTTGGTTTGTAGAATTGAAAAAACAATAATTAACGGGATGGCGACAGCCAGCCCAAATGCAGTGGTATTCATAGCGACCGAAATACTACTGGAAAGAATTTCTGCTTTCAGTGACGGATCGACTTGGGCAACGGCAGTAAACGCTTTTATCAAACCGGTAATAGTCCCCAACAATCCCAGGAGGGTTGCTATATTGGCAAACATTGAGAGATAGTGTGTGCGCTTTTCCAGACGCGGAATGATCTCCATCAGGCTTTCTTCCATTGCCATCTCGATCTGATCGCGTTGCGGCTTAATCTTTAGGCGCGTAAGCCCCAGGTTCAACATCTGACAGATCGCCAATTTGGAGCGAGAGGATATCTGATACGCCTGGTTAAGATCGCCTTTCTGAAGCAGCGGCATAAGTTTGGTTAATATTCGTCGATTGTTGACTTTAATCGCGGTCAGGTAAATGTAGCGCTCAATCGCAATCGCCACCCCAAATGCTAAAACTGCAAGTATCGGGTACATAAAAACACCCCCAGTCTGCATAAAACTGACAATTTCATCATACATCGTTATATCTCCTGCTTATTCCTATACGGATAACTTTAAAATAAATTTACTGACTTTCAACTTGTTCAGCCCTGCTGGATTCTGCACTCAACACGACTTCCTGATAATATCTTCTTCTTAGTATCGACTCTCTATCTACAGGCTGCAGCGCATCCTGGATTAAACCGGATAACGGCAACTCAACCATAGTAGGTAACTGGGCAGCTTGCCACGGTAGAATATAGAGTATATTGGGCATCTCTTTATTACCAATAACCTGCAAACTATCCATGGTAATTTTCTCTTCAGCATGAATGTTTATCGCCACACAGGATAAAAATACAAACATAAGACAGGCTTTCATATTCATAAAACATCACCCTGGGAAATTCTACGCTCGAGATCAATGATCCATTTCGACACAACATCATCACTGGTTCGAGACAAATCCTGGTAGCGCTGGTAATAGTCAAGCGCCGCAGGCAAGTCGTACATATACAAGTCGAGCAATATCCCGGCATTCAGGTAAACGGCTGGATAACGCGGCTCTTGTTCTATTGCCTTCCTGTACATACCCAGCGCCTGTTCAAACTCACCTTGCATACGCGCTATTACACCAAGATAATGATAAGAAACCGGGTTATGTTCTGTGAGTTCAATCGACTTTTTAAAGTTTTCAGTCGCCAACTCCAGCTGGCCTGCGCGCAATTCCTGTAAGCCCAGATTGGTATAGGCAGGCGAAAATGTTGGCGCAACGCTGATTGTCTGCTTCAAAAACTTAATGGTTGCTTCTTTATCATCACCCTTTGCAGCCGTTAATGCTTTTATATACACCTCTGGCACCTTACTCCAGTCATTTTCAGACGAACGCTGTCCTCCCGTCATGGAGCAGGACGCGACTGCAAGCAGCAGAATAACGATGCCGATTTGTTTACTGAGTGATAAGTACATAAGGCTCTATTGTTTCTTTTTTGGCGAATCTTACAGGCTGTATTTTTGCCAGCTGGGCTATACTTTTTTCAATCCATTCATCGTATACACCCTGACGCGTTCTCTTGATATTTGAAGCATGAATATCAATTGCTTTTTCCTCAAAGGGATAAGCCTGCTCCTCTAGCAAAATATCATATATTTCAAGCTCATCACCTGATAAGCCCCTGGGACGCTCCGACCCCATCAGGGATATTGCCAGGTGGCTATAAATATCAGCAAGCTGATAGGTAGCGGCGGTAGTAAAATCTGCAACTTTATATGCCAGCACTTTTTTCAGCGAGTCCACCGCTGATTTCATATGCTTTTTCTTTGCTTTCAGGCTTTTTTTGAGCGGCACAAGCATCGCTACATCCTTAAATCTCTTTATTTCCCCTTGCGCCAGCTTATAACTGGCTTTTGCAGCCAGGTAACGTGTACGATCGGTTCTCCTACTCGCACCTTTAGTCTCTGCGCTGATTAATTTAGACAACCAGACCGTCTCATTTCCTGTCTGACCAAGCTGTTGATAGTACTGTACAATTCTCTCATGGGACTCCATAACCTGCTCAAAATTTTGAGGGTAATCGCTGATATATAATTTATATATATCTACAGCCCTGGTTTTATTATTTGCCTTTTCATAACTGTCTGCAGCCTCCCACACCAGCCCGGCTTTTTCACTTTTATCGACTGCCAGTTTCGAGAGTGCAATCATTTCTACGGCGGCCTTATTAAAATCACCAACCTGCTTATATGAATATGCCAGTTTGGTTCTGACATCAAACCCATACTCCTTGTGGCCTGGAAACACTTTCGTGAAACCTTCGAGCACTTTTATAGATCCCTGCCAGTCATTTGATTTCATTAATATTGTCGCTGCATCGAAGTCGGCAGTTGCGCGTATTTCAGATACAGGCGAGATACTTGCCACTCTTAGAAAATGAAACACAGCTAGCTGTAAATTATTTTGCTGTTTAAACTGTTCGGCCTGCTTGTAGACGCTTGCCGCCATTTTCTCCGTCAATTTTCTTCGCAGATCAAGATCTGCTTTAGAGCTTGATGCCAGTAATGAGATTGCCGCCTGGTAAGATTTTTCTGCAGCAGAATAGCTTGACAGCTCAAAGTTAGCATGCGCATTAACAATCAGGCAGGTTTTCAGGTGGATTTTTTTAACAGGCTTCTGGCTATCAATGATTCTCGAAGAAAAATCTATAGCCATTTCATACTTTTTAATCGCATAAAGACTCTCTGCCGTCTTCGTGATTACAGCAGGCGCATTCTCGTCATCAGGGAAAGCATTACTAAACTGTATAGAGCTATTTAAAAGCAGGCTATTTAACTGTGTTAACGACACCACATTTTTCTGTGATTTAGCACTGGCTAATATTTCATTATAAGTGACGAGAACTGCATACCCGGCCTCAGCACTCTTGTCATGCGGCGCATATCGATATGCAGTTTTCTCATATTCGATAGCCGCTTGCTGATATTCACGAGCATCAAATAGCGATTCGGCCAGCAGAAAATTCATATAGGCAGCCTTTTCATGCAATGGGAATGAACTAAGGAACAACCTGTACCATTGTGCTGCTACGTTAAAGTCTTTTATTTTTTTCGAACTTCGAGCAATAGCATGATAGTGTTGCGCCAGCTCAGTGATATGTGTGACAAGCTTTGGCTGTAGGCGATTTCTAACTGTTCTGGAATGCGCATTCCAGAATGCAGTTGCCACGCCATATTTTTCCACATACTGAATCTTGGTATCCAGGATTTTTTCTTTAATACCGCCATCTATATAAGCCTGCAGCGCATTCTCATGAAAGTCGGGTGATAACACGGAGAGCGGGTATTTATGCGTGTAAGCCATATAAACATCTGCTGCATCTCTATATCTTTGCTTTCTAATGTATAGCTCAGCCAGACTTTTGTATATTAGTGGCTCATAATTTCTTCTTTGACCCCCTTGAAGAACACCACCAATCGCCTGGTAGCCGCCCTGGTAAGACAGCGATAGACTGACAACTCTTAACACATCCTCAATAAATTCTTTTTCAGATTTTTTTACATCATCAACGACGCCGTGAACAGTAATTTTGTTTTCCTGCTGTTTTGTATCCAGCAGCCCGATATATGTCCTGATTGATTCATCATATTTTGACAGCTTGAACTGTGCCCAGCCTAATTTATATACTGCTTTCTCATACAGTGTGGAACCTCTATATCCATCCACAACTGCCTTATATGAAGCCTCGGCACTATCATAGTCCTGATCGACAAAGAAAATTTCAGCCCTTCTAAACTGCACCTCATCCATATACCTGGACTCAGGATAGTCACGCACTATCTCATCCAGTACAAGTTTGGAGTTTTCTATATCACCCAGCATAGAGTAGGCCTTTGCCAGCTGATATAAAATCAGGTCATTGGCCTCATGCCCTGGATATGTTTTTAGATAGGTTTTATAGTGCTCTATTGAAGATCCCATTATCTCTAATCCCGCACTATCATCCTTCTCAAGAGCATTATTGAACTCACTGATTTCCAGCTCCAGGTCGGCAACACGTCTCAGTGCTTCTGCATAATGCGTCTTAAATTCAGTTTTCTGCAAGTAAGCCTTGTAATATTCAATTGCCCGAGTTCTAACTGGAGACACCCTCTCGGAAAGCACAGAATCTATCGGCTCATTAGATATATCTGCTATGGTTGTGATTTTTTTCTCATTGGCGCTAAAGCATGCCGATAACATCGAACATAGAATAATCAATGAGGATCTGGCTACTAACTTCATATCACTCTCGCGCCATTAGTGAATCATATAGCCTGGCCTTCGAATACAGTGCTCGATCATGATAGAGCTTTAACTGATTTCTATAATCCTTCAAATTGTTAACAAACATATTCCTGAGCTTATTCTCATAGTAAGCTACTGAATTTTCTGCCTGCGTCTTCAAAACCTCAATCTTTTCAGCTTTATGCCTTATACGCTTGTCGAAGCTGGAGAAATAATCAGGTGCAGAACTCCACGTTTCCTTGAGTGACTGAACCGAGCGAGCCATCTCATTAATGGCTTTATCAAGCATTCCAAATTCTTTCTTAACTAGCCACAAGCGCTCTGGAAACTCAGTCTCAAGTCGCCATTTTAAAAGTCCGTAGACCAGGCGTTTTTTATTCATTAACAAATCAACCTCCTCATTCATGGATCCGAGGATATTGATATTTTTTTCAACGTTTTCTATTAAACCCATTAATTCTTTTTCGTGATTCGTCATCAACGCCAGTCCATTATTCTCATCTTCAATTCTGGCAATTTTTCGATAAAAATCATCACGCTGCCGTTTAAGATCAGCGACTTTCTCTAGACTGTCGTCACTGACTATTTTTGTAAGCTTCTGATCATGGGTCTTACGCTTTTCATCTAGTATCATCTTCATCGCAGGCAGGCCGTTTTGCCAGTTAGCCAACTGATATCTAAGGTACCTGGCCTGGTGATACTCTTCTACAACACGATGAAAGTCTTTAGACACAATCAATTTCAGCATGTATCTATTTATCAATGGATTAAAATTCTCTACAATATGCACAACCGGGACAAACTCACTGCCCATTCCCCCTGGGCTTAACTGCTCAATAAAATCATCAGTTTTCAGAAACTCCATTAAATCCCGAGTTTCCTCTAATTGAAATTTATAGCTATCCAACGCAAGATCATACTGATATAGAGCATGCTCTTTCTGGTGCATTTTCTCGAATGCGTAGGGAATGGATATGAGCGCTTCCTGGATTGCCAGGTCTGAATCTTTCTGGTTCGTGGCCAGGCTCATCCACGGTTTAATCGCCTCTGCATAGTTATCGTTGCGATAATAGGACCATCCAAGGCCGAGCAGACCTTTATTCGTTTCGAAGCTTTGTAGTGAAATATCTTTAAAAAATCTGGCCGCCGAATCAGAGTCACTATCCTGCAATGAGACCAGCCCCATTGCCAGGTTCGCCCTGTTCTTTAACGTTTGTTGCTCATACCCAGTTACCTGCTCCTGGCTGGATATTTCCTCTAGCAGCTGGTAACCAAGCTCAATATCTTTTTTCGAACGAATCAGGTAACTTGCCGTATTAAAGCGCGCATAGCCCTTCCATACTGAATCATCCGCCAGTAAGTCCAGGTATTTTATTGCCGCTTGCTCATTATTAGCGTACACAGAGAGGATATTCAGCAAGTAAAAGCGCTCTTCCTGATACTCTTCACTTAATCCAGCTTGAATGTTTTCAAGGGCATCGATAGCCTGCTGATTTTTTCCATTGAGGTAATAATTCTTGCCAAGCAGATACCAGGCATTGGCCTGTACTTCTGCAGTAATCGACAATTCCTTATCTTTAATTAAATTATTGAGTTTCGCGGCTGATTTATCATTAAGACCATATGCCAGATAGAGCCCACCGAGCATGAGCTCTGGATATAAACTTCCAGAGCGCATACGCTGGTAATGCTCTGCGACCAGCAGACTGGTTATTGCCGAGAAATATTTATCCTGATAAAAATTATATAAAGAGACACCATAATCCAGATCTTTAACTTCATGTGTTTTATTGTCACTAGCAGAAACACACAAGCTAACAAGCATAAGTAGATATGCTATTAATGATGGTAGACGCTTACTGATAATATGATGCCGCATAGTGCAAACTGAGCTTTAAATTAAGTCTTATTCCCATACCTTGACTTCAAAGCTCGGTTGTTCCTTTGTTGTGTCACCGACAATTTTAAGCTCGACAAATTTAGCCTGGTCAGACTTGTTGATGACCTTACTGGTAGCACGCTTGTAGTCGCGACCACCTGGCCCCTTGCCAATAAAAAACGCCACTAGCTCATGCTCACCTGATGTCAGGTTGCCTATATAGAGTCGTTGAATCCCGCCTTTATGCAGTGCCTCAACCTCTCTGTCTGTATACAGGTGATTACTGATGACTTTGTCATCTATTTTGAGCTGTACTGAATCGAGCTTAAATAAACGATCGGCATCAACCGAGACAAAAACGCTCACCTGTGTATTAGCAGAAAATAATAGCTCTTCTTCCAGCACAAATAGATCTCGATTAAGTTCCAGAACCTGGTTCTTGAGATCTTCTATATTGCTGGCAATCACCGGCCCCTGCTTTTCACCCTCCTCTGCCTGTACCCAGCCTGACAAAAGCGCACCAAAAAGCAGCAGCAAATATATAAATTTTTTCACACTCCATCCTTCAGATTATGAATCTGATACCGTACTTCATAATTTAATGCCTGTTAATATATTTACCCTAAATCAACCCACTCACACTCAAACCACAGTTAACTGAATCAGTCTTTTTAACCTATTAAATAATAACATATAGCATTGTTTTATAAAGAAATTATATTTTCATGACCTATCTCACAATAACTAGAACTGGTTCGCTTTTTTGCAGCGCACCTTGACTTACTATCTATCAATAATCGTGCAAATTGGCCCCGGTTTAGCATCATCCCGTATTTCCGCCAAATTGATTAAATGGAAATTACCTGAGATTTGGTTATCTTACAAAGCTAGCTACCCCTATCGCAGGCAGCCAGGCTAGAATAATCGACTAGATCATTAAACGAGTGTAATCAACTTGCGCAATCAATAACTGGCCAAGATAATGTAAAGTAATGAACAGGAGATTTACGTGCAACCAACAAGTATTACAGAGCATATACCCTCTCTGCCACTGATCGCTCGCTCCTTTATCATATCGCTTGTCATAGTTACCGCGGGGGCCAGCTCCATCAGTGCGGGCACCCTGGAACGCGAGCAGGCCCGGCGTATCCATGACCGACTCACCGGCCTACCACCATCCAATAACGTTCTCGATCAAATGGAAAGCCTTATTGTCTCTGGCGATGCAGAAGGCGCGGCACACCTTGCAATGGACAATCCTGCCTTTTATAACATTACGCTAAAAAATTACGTAGCCCCATGGACCAACGAAGAACAATCCGTTTTCGTACCCCTGAACGACTATACAGCCACCGTCATCGGCATTATTCGCGATGGACGGGATTTCCGCGAGGTACTCCATGGCAACATTATCTATACCGGCAATGTCAGCGGCATCGCAGCCTACTCAAACAACAATAACAACCACTATGAACAGCTGGAGCAGCTAGGTCCTGTACTCGGCGACCTTTCTGATCCAGACATTCTCGTGCGCAGGACACAGACTGAAATCAACGGCCTGCCCAATAATGCAACGGCCGGTGTGATAACAACCCGTGCAGCCGCAAAAGCATTCTTTAAGGACGGCACTAACCGCGCCATGTTCCGCTTTACCCTGATGAATCACCTGTGTACCGACCTGGAACCCCTAAAAGATGTCAGCCGCGTACCCGATCGTGTCCGGCAGGACGTATCTCGTAGCCCCGGTGGCGATAGCCGTATCTATATGTTCAGCTGTGTAGGTTGTCACGCAGGCATGGACGGCATGGCTGGTGCATACGCCTATTACGATTACAACAATAACACCGAAGCCCTCGAATACACCCAGGGAGTGGTAACCGGTAAACACCTGATAAATGCCAATAATTTCAAATATGGCTATGCCACGACCGATGACAGCTGGGTTAACTACTGGCGAAACGGCCAGAACAAGCTGCTCAACTGGAGCAACCAGCCAATGACAGGCGTACAAATCAATACTCGTAACCATAGCTACGGCAATGGTGCAAAAAGCCTCGGCGTTGAACTCTCAAACAGCGAAGCCTTTGCTAGCTGCCAGGTCAAAAAAGCATTTCGGGCAGTTTGCCTGCATGATCCCGATGATTATGCCGCAGATAGAATCGCCGTCAACAACATAACCACCAGTTTCATGTTTGATGGATATAACATGAAAAACGTGTTTGCCAGAGTTGCAGACTACTGCAAGGAACCACAGTAAGCCACCTGGAGCCTCTGTCCTTTGCTGATGATTTTTTTGGGAGACGTAATAGCATGATACAAGAGCAACGCGTTAGATTAGATGCTCACGGCAGTAGCAAGTCGCTGATACAGGCACTGACTCGCCTGGTTTCAGTATCCGTACTGGTTTCAGGTCTGCTGGCATGTGGTAACAACAACGAAGTAGAAACAATTCCTGTTAATGATGCCCAGGAACAGAACTACAGCGGCCCCGCCCCCAAGACCACTGAAGTGATTAATTTCAAAACCGAGTTCTGGGACCAGCTATCCCCGCCAGATCGCTGCGGCAGCTGCCACACCAACGGCGGTAACGCCTCAGACTTTGCGTTTGTAAACCTGGGTGATGTTAACACCGCATTTTCAGAGGCCATTTCCACCAACAATCAGGGACAGTTAATTGTTGACCGTAACGACCCTGCGAACTCCAGGGTCGTAACCCGAGTTGCACAGGGACATAATTGCTGGGTCGAGTCCGATGACATCTGCGCGACCATTATAGAAGGCTATATTAATAACTGGGTTGGCGGCACAGAATCCAGCGGTGGCCGGACCATTGAACTCACCGCACCCATATTAGTTGATCCAGGTGACAGCCGCAATTTCCCTGCGACAGCACAAACTAATGACCCGAACAGCTTCCAGTTAACAGTGTACCCGCTACTCACTGCACACTGCGCAGGCTGCCACTCCGACACCTCAGCAACCCCACAATCACCCTTCTTTGCCAGTGCCGACGTAGACTCGGCCTATGAAGCCGCCAAAGCCAAAATTGATCTGGATAACCCTACTAACTCGCGCTTTGTTTCACGCCTGGTAGAGTTACATAACTGCTGGACTACCGATTGCAGTAGCGATGCAGCTGACATGCAGGCGGCCATTGAACAATTTGCTGGCGCTATTAGCCTGACCGAAATCGACCCTGCACTGGTAACCAGTAAAGCCATGACACTGAGCACAGCGATCCTCGCCAGTGGCGGCAGTCGGTATGAAGACAGGCAGATCGCACTGTGGGAATTCAAAACTGGTGCTGGTTCTACCGCGTTTGATACCAGTGGTATCGAACCAGCGATGGACCTGACATTTAGTGGCCCGGTCAGCTGGGTACTTGGCTATGGCCTCGACTTTACGGAAGGCGCCAAGGCACAGTCTTCAACCACCACGAGCAGGAAACTAGCAAACAGACTTAAGCTTACCAATAGCTACTCGATTGAAGCCTGGATTATCCCATCGAATGTCACGGCAGAAAACGCACGCATTATCAGTTATTCAGCAGGTGATACAGCGCGTAACTTCTCGGTAAGCCAGACCCTTTATAATTATGAATTCATGAACCGTTCAAGCAACACCGACGCAGAAGCACGCCCGTCATTAATGACAAACGATGAAGATGAGGATCTGCAAGCAGCATTACAGCATGTGGTCATGACATATAACCCGGTCGATGGCCAGAAAATTTATGTCAATGGCGTATTCACCGATGATGTCGATATGAACAACATGGTCGGTGGCAGCCTGATCGACTGGAACGAAAACTACGCATTTGTACTGGGCAGCGAAGTCGACGGCAGCAATGCATGGAGTGGCAAACTGCGTATGGTAGCAATCCATGAAGCAGCACTAACGCAGCAACAAATCACCCAGAACTACGAGGTGGGCGTTGGCCAGAAATACTTTATGCTGTTCTCGGTTGCAGAACAGCTTGCTATCGACGACACCTATATCCTGCTGGAAATTGAGCAGTTTGATAACACTGCCTACCTGTTTAACCAGCCTCGCTTTATTAGCCTGCAGGAGGGTTATACACCCGCAGCCGACATCCCGATTGCAGGCATGCGCATCGGCGTGAATGGTCGAGAAACGGACTCTGGCCAGGTGTTTGGCAATATCGACGTCACGGTTAATTCAACCGACTACACAGCGAACGGCCAGACGCTTTCCACACTGGGTACGGTTATCGCACTGGAAAAAGGCCCGGAAGCCGATGAGTTCTTCCTCACCTTTGAACAGCTGGGAGGCCAGAGCAATATTCGTGTCGAGGCTGAACCGGTTATTCCAGTTGCCGCCGCTGACCCGGAAGCGGCATCGGATATTGGCGTCAGGACTTTCGAGGAAATCAATGCGACCATGTCACTGGTGAGCGGTATCCCGGTAACCAACACCGCGGTAAACAACACCTACACGACGTATCAGCAGCAGCTACCCGCCATCGAAAATATTAGCGCGTTTCTCTCATCGCACCAGATGGCGGTGGCACAGCTGGCCATGAGTTACTGTAATGAAGCGGTCAAGGCTGATAAAGTCCTTGCCAGCATCGACCCCAACGACCCCGGTCGCTTATTTGCCGGTTTTGATTTCACCGCGACTGCTGGAACAGCTTTTGATAGCGCATCACAAAACCAGATTATCGAGCCATTATTAGCACGACTCACCAATCTGGATACGCTAACGCCTACCAATAACCTGAATAATACGCAGCCACCTGACACAGCTATAAAAGCGGTACTGGGCGATGCGGCAACTCAGGATCTGGACGACACATTAACCAGCGACGCCTATGAAAGCCTCGTAACTACAATGACTCAGTGTCTACCAGGTTGTGACACCACTGCTCGCACCGAAGCAATCGCTAAAGCCATGTGCGCCGCCACACTGGGCAGTGCACTCACGTTAATTCAATAAACGTGGTTTGACAGGATAAATTAAGAGGTAACTCGAATGATTAAGAAAAACAGACCACTGGGAATCAATGATCCACTGCGTCATACGGACCATAGCCGACCGCGCACACGACGTGAATTTTTAAAGCAGGGTTTTATTAGTGGCACCGGTCTGGTTCTATCCGGTGGTGTGTTTAGCCTGTTCACTAATCCTCGTGCAGTTTTTGCTGATAACCCGGGCCTGTCCAGCGATATAAATAGCCTTGCCAGCAGCATTGGCTGCTCAATTGGTGGCGCGGTTAGCGATAAAATCCCGTTTATCTGTTTTGACCTTGCGGGGGGAGCAAATATTGCCGGCTCCAATGTGCTTGTGGGACAGGGTGGCGGCCAGATGGACTTCCTGAGCACCTCAGGCTACAACAAAATGGGCCTGCCGGGGGATATCATTCCCGGCCTGAGTGACACCACACTGGCCGCTGGCATGCTGAACAGCAGTAACGGTGAATTTATTAACGAGCAACTCGGCCTCAAATTTCATTCGGATAGCGCGATGTTATTCGGTATTCTGGATAAATTCACGTCTGTTGCCCCCGGCATGGTGGATGGCGCAGTAATCGCCGCACGTTCCGATAATGACACCGGCAACAATACCCATAATCCACTTTATGGTATTGCCGCGGCGGGGGCCGCTGGTGGTGTTGTCTCCCTGGTCGGTTCACGAAATTCAGAATCCGGCGGTAACTCAATGGCACCTCCTGGACTGATTAACCCCGAATTACGCCCCACCAAGGTAGACCGCCCGAGCGATGTAACCGGCATGGTGGACGTGGGGGATCTGACATCAGTACTCAGCTCACCGGAAGATGTAACCGCTGTGATGGAATCAATGGCACGCATCAGCCACAAAAAAATGAAGCTGGGTGACGTGAGCCCAAATATTGAGCCCACCAAGGATGAAGTCATTAAAGACCTGGTTCGATGCGGTTACCTGAAAGCTGCAGACATCGCGGAACGCTTTGCCGGCGTACAGGTCGACCCCGCAACCGACCCCAATATCGTGGGTGGCGCAGGCAGCATATTCTCCAGCGCTGAGTTCAATGGTGATAGAGAGTTCCAGAAAACCGCATCGGTTATGAAAATGGTGATCGATGGCCATGCCGGCGCCGGCTGCATCACAATGGGCGGTTATGACTACCATACCGGTGATCGCCAGGCTGGCGAAAACCGTGACCTTCGAGCTGGCCGCTGTATCGGCGCCTGCCTGGAATATGCACAGCGAATGGGCCAGCCAGTGATGATCTATGTATTTAGCGACGGCTCTGTCGCCAGCAACGGCATGATCGACGACAGCCTGCCCAGCGCAGGCGAGCTGGGTGGCCGTGGCAAAGGCCAATGGACGGGTGACAACTCCTCTACCGCCTGCTCCTTCTATCTGGTGTTTGATCCCAATGCCAATATTAATGTGTATAGCAATACCGGCTTAATCGACCATCGACAGGTTGGGCGCTTTTCTTCAGATGGTTCGGTGGTTACCTCGTCATCCCCTGCGGCCAATAACGTAAACCTTCTGGTGAACACGGTGATTGCCAACTACATGTCACTAAACGGTGATCTGGCACAGTTTTCAAGCAGGTTCCCGGGACATGGACTGGGCGATTACGAACAGTATATTTCATTCTCGCAGATTCTATAGTTCGATATCAGATGCCTGTTAACTGTTCACACCACACGTGTCGCAAAGAAGGTTTTAAACATCACCTGTGGCGTTTTTTTCTGCTAACTGCAGTCTTATTTAGCAGCCTCAACGCTCAGGCATCCTGGTTTAAATACCAGGATTCTATTATGGGCACACACATCCAGATTGAGCTATACAGTTCTGATAAAACGGCCGCTGACAACTGCAGCCGTCAGGTCTTCAATGAAATGCACCGTATCGACAAACTGATGAGTCCCTATATTCCTAGCAGTGAACTTGCCACGCTCAATCTCCAGGCTCATCAGCAGGCAACTGTGGTTAGTAAGGAGTTATTCGACTTAATCGAGCGCTCGATTTATTTTTCTGAACTCACCCAGGGTGCATTCGATATCACCTATGCCAGCGTGGGTTACCTTTATGATTATCGTCACGCAAAAAAGCCAGACGATGACAATATTAAACAGAACCTTGATGCGATTAACTACAGGCATATTATTCTCAATGCCTCAGAACACAGTGTAAAATTCCGCCACAAAAACACAAAGATTGACCTTGGCGGTATAGCCAAAGGCCATGCGGTGGATAATGCAATTCAGCTAATTAGAAACTGTGGCGTAAACAATGCCCTGGTCAGCGCAGGCGGCGATAGCCGTATTCTCGGCAACAAAAACGGCAAGCCCTGGGTGATGGGAATCCAGCACCCTCGTAATAAAAACCGTATCGTAGTGCGCATCCCACTGAGGGATAGCGCAATCTCAACCTCGGGCGATTATGAACGTTTTTTTATTCAATCGGGTAAACGCTATCACCACATTATCCAGCCACAAAACGGTCGTCCTGTAGACCACACCTGGAGCGCCAGTATCCTCGCCGATAACGCACTCACATCTGATGCACTGTCCACATCTGCCTTTGTCATGGGAACAGAAAAGGCATTGCAATTAATCAATTCACTTGAACATACTGAAGCGATTATTATCGACAACAAAGGCAAGATGCATTATTCCAGTGGCCTAATGCCACCGACCCCTCATTAAAGAATATCGTTACAGGCTTAGCACATGTTTAGTATTAGATCACTCAACCTCTTCAGCATGCACCTGCTGCCCGGCTGCCTGCTCGGGCTTGGCCTACTCAGTGGCTGCAGCGAAATCTCGCCGGGTGACGGTTTTAACCCAGGCATTGAAGAAACTGCTCTGGTCTATGCAAAACGTACAATTCAGGTCAATGAGAATAACGGATCATTCATACAGCCAGATATTCGTGAACCACTTGAATCAGCACCGGGTGGTGATGTTTTTCTAAAACCCCGTTTCAGCATCACTACCAAAGCTATTAATATTACGCAATCCGTCACTAATGGTCGTGGTGATGTCAGAGACATCAGCGTTTCCCATGATGGCAAAAAAATTATTTTTTCACTATTACCTGAAGATCCAAACCCCAATGACAACGATGACCCTAGATGGTCAATCTATTCCTATGATATAGAAACCGCATCATTAAACCGCGTTATTGAATCAAACATAGTCAACGACGAAGGTGATGACATTGCACCGCATTTTCTGCCAGATGGACGAATCGTTTTTTCATCTAATCGACAGACTCGATCTCGCTCCATTCTGCTGGACGAAACTTTAAGCAAGCCACAATTTTCTTATGTCGATGAAAATCGCAGAACCAAAGCCCTGGTGTTACACACCATGGATGCCGATGGCACGAATATCAAACAGATAACCTTTAACCAGAGCCATGATTTAGGCAGCTCTGTACTCGCAAATGGTCGAATCTTATTTAGCCGCTGGGATAACTTCCACAACGAAGATCGCATGAGCCTGTACACCATTGCGCCAGATGGCACTGACCTGCAGCCCTACTTTGGCAGCCACGATGAAAGCCACCGTGATGCCGATCAGAATACCATTCACTTTATCTCGCCTCGCGAACTTCCCAATGGCGAAATCATGGCTATCACTCGCCCCTATGATGACACCTTTGGTGGCGGGGACCTGGTAATCATCGATGCGCGCAACTTTATAGACCTGAACCAGACCACTTTTTCCAACCTGGGAGCGTTCAGTACGCCGGCTATTCGCAAAGCAACTCAGACCCTCGTCAATAATGATGGCCAACTTTCACTGCAGGGCCGCTATGCGGATTTCTTTCCGCTGAGAGACAACACCGATCGCGTTCTGGTAAGCAAAGGCATTTGCCAGGTCGACATAGATATTGGAAACACCCCCAATACACCTCTACTCGAGACGCATCCCTGTATAGAACCTTATCTTTCTGACGCAACTGCGACAGAAAGTTATCCATCCTTTGGCATCTGGATTTACGACCTCAATGCCAATACAGAAAAACCACTTGTGATCGCTGAGCCTGGCAAATACCTGACCAGCCCGGTCGCTGTACAGCCGAAAAGCCGCCCAACTATACTGGTTGATAAAACGGTCGATGAAACCCTGGAAAGCGAAAACCTCGGGCTGCTAAAAATACGTAGTGTCTATGATTTTGGTAACCAGGTCTTTGATGACTGTTTCTTCTCTGTCTGCAGTGATGCCAGCGTCGCTTCGGTCATGGATTACGCGGACCCTGCCATCGCAAATGCCAGCCAGCGCCCGGCGCGTTTTATCCGCATCGTCAAAGCCGTAGGCCTCCCCTTACGCAACGACCCGGACCTTGCCGATCCACCTGATATTTCCAATAGAGCATTCGGACCCAACACACGTTTACTAATGAAAGAAATTATTGGTTATAACATGATTCAGCCAGATGGCTCAGTAGAGATCAAAGTTCCTGCGGATGTGGCTTTTTATTTTGACATTCTGGATGATCAGGGCAGAAAAATTAATCCTCGGCATAACAACTGGCTACAGGTTAAACCAGGCGCCACGCTAGAGTGCACTGGCTGTCATACACATAGTGTGACCTCACCGGAACTGCCGGTGGCTCATGCACGAACCGATGCAGAAGCCCCCACTATTAATCCCGGTCCAGCGGGAGATGGCTTCATCTATAGCAACACACAAAACCCGGCGACTCTGCAACCTTACTTTGCTGATGCTGGCGACACCATGGCAGAAGCGCTCAATCGAGCAGAAGCCAGCCAGAACAATGAGCGCTCTATTACACCGAATGTTAACCTGGTTTATAGCGATCTCTGGACCGACCCCGCCGTGCGCGCACCTGACGCTGCCTATAGCTTTACCTACAGAGGTATTACCGATGGTTTAACAACCCCCGCTCCCACCACAGATGCCTGTGAAGCAGAGTGGAATGCCGACTGCAGAATCGTCATTAATTACCAGGAGCATATACAGCCGATCTGGGAGGTCGACCGGGGTGCGAATACCTGTACCAGCTGCCACAACTCCAAAGACAGTATGGATGCCGCCATGTTACCGGCGGCACAACTCGACCTGTCATCTGAAGTCTCCGACGAAGAAGCCCAGCACATCGAATCCTATCGTGAACTGCTGTTCACTGATAACTTCCAGGAGTTGGTCGGTGGTGTTCTGGTTGATCGCACCATCCCCGTGCCTGTAGTCGATGATAATGACGAGCCAGTTCTTGATATTAATGGTAACCCCACATATGAGGAGATTCCTGATCCAGCTCTGCGACTATCCCCTTCAGTACGACCATCCGGTGCAAGAGACAGTCCATTTATGGAAAAGCTTACAGAAACTGAACTGGATGCGGCAGCAAGCCTGTCGCCGGCAACGGTGAACCATGCTAACATGCTGACTCCAGCTGAATTACGCTTAATTTCAGAGTGGATTGATATTGGTGCTCAATATTTTAATAACCCATTCGATCCATTGGTTCCTGAAAATTAACAGACACAATAAAAACCGGGCTCAACTCGCTTAATGGAAGCTACTAAGCGTTTTTTTATGCGCAAAATAATAACATCGATATTTATGCTTTTCGCTTTAAGCACAAGCAGTTTTGCGGACGAACAGGACCCGTTACAGACGGTCAAGATCGCTGACCCTTTTATCGAAATGCACACAGGCCCCGGAACTGGCTACCCTGTCTTCTATATTATGGAACGTCACGCCACCATCGAGATACTCTACCAACGTGCCAACTGGTACAAAATACGTAACCCGGAAGGAAAATACGGCTGGGTGCCTCGACATCAACTGGCAAAAACACTATCACTTGACGACACGCCAGTTTTTTTTTCTGAAATCACCCATGAGGATTTTGCTTCTCGTCAATGGGAATCAGGTGTACTCGTCGGCAATTTTGGTGGCGCACCGGTATTTTCTGCCTATGGCTCATACCAGTTTAATCAAGGTCTGTCTGCTGAATTCAGCCTGTCAAAATCTATTGGCGACATCTCCAGTAGCCTGCTTTATAAGTTTGGTGTGGCAATGCAACCATTTACCGAATGGGAATACTCTCCGTTTTTTCAACTATCAGCAGGCATTATCGATGTCACCACATCAGCGACTGCCGCTGCAAATAATGACCCCACGAACGAATTTTCCAGCGCCAGTATTGGTATACGAAAACACCTTACACAGAAAATTATTTTAAGGCTTGAATATAGCGAATACCGAATTTTTTCTGCCACCAGCAACAACGACAACAATGAGGATCTGCAAGAATGGAAAATAGGATTCGCCACCTTTTTCTGAGGGCACTAGGACTAGTATTGCTGTTCTCACAATCATCGGTTTTTGCTGCGGAAATCATCGATGACAAATCAATTTCACCAGTGATACGCCCTGAAATCACGCGCATGGAATTTGACGAAGCAAAAATAGAATCTAATAATTTCCAGGTTATTGCATCAATGGGTTTGTTAAGCATTGAGGATTTCGAAACCAATGCACTGGTCGGACTCAAAGCTTCATATCAATTGTCAGAAAGTTTTTTCATAAATACTGAATTTGGCCAATCATCTGCTGGTACCAGCAGTGCGGAAGTGTTGCTGCCGGGGACAACCATACTTTCTGATGATGAAAAAGACTATACCTACTATATTATAGGTCTGGGCTATGACCTGTTCCCCGGTGAAGTCTTTATGACAGACAAGACCACCTTTAATACCGCTTTTTATTTGTATGTGGGTACAGGCAATACAGAATTTGCAGGCTCTGATCATTTCACCTTAAGTTTTGGAGCCGGATTCAGGATCGTACCCTCAAATCATTTCTCATTTAGCCTGGATATACGTGACCACACATTCAACATTGATGTACTGGGCACTGATAAGCTTAGCAATAACATTGAAATATCACTTGGCTTAGGAATGTATTTTTAAAGTATTGTGGAATGAACAACATGACACACGGAATTTTTACCAGAGCTATTACCCAGACCAGTATTTTACTGCTGATACTGACATGGCAGGCCTTCATTTATGCACAGGCAGAACCACAACAGGCTATAAACTTCACACTTAAAAGCCATACCAGCAAAAACATTAAACTTTCAGAGTTACGCGGCCAGGTTATCCTATTGGGTTTCTGGAGTACTCAGTGTGGAAAATGCATACAACAGCTGGGCACCCTTAACAAATACTCGACTGCATATAAATCGCGTAACTTTACAAGCCTGGCAATCAATATCGACAACATGTCCGGTGCATTTCATATTGCAAACAAAAATAACCTACAGTTTCCAGTATTGTTTGATGATCGCGACGTCAGCCGACTTTATAAGATTAATGAAACACCTGAGTACTACCTGATTGATAGAGATGGAAACATAAGGCATATATTAAACGCCGAACAACTCGCCCAACATACTCAAACTCAATCACTAATAAGAGACTTACTGAATGAATAAATTATCAGCCATATTTTATATTAGTTTATTTTTTATTCTTGCCAGCGGTTGCAGCATTGAGCCCTGGGTAAAACCCTATGAAAAAGCGCACCTTGCTGATGAAGTCATGAAACTCAACGCCAATCCGGTGTCGAGCTCTTATATGGAGCACGTTTATGATGCACGTGAAGGGGCACGTGGTGCAGGTATTGCAACCGGGGGTGGTTGTGGTTGCAATTAAAGCATTAATCCTGCTTATTGCCTTCAGTGGAATTCTGCAATTCGCACAGGCTGCAGTGCTGCCTGATGATCGTGCGGATGTCCTGTATCATAGCTATGATGGTGGCGGCATCACTATTGATGGACCTTCTGTACTGATACGTAAAGGCTTCGATGACAAGGTTTCGTTCAGTGCAAACTATTATGTCGACAATATATCCAGCGCATCCATTGATGCAGTTACACAAGCCAGCCCTTATACTGAAAACCGGACTCAAACCTCCATTGCCGCCGATTATCTCAGCAACAACTCGACGTTAAGTTACAGTTATACTCAGAGCACGGAGAATGATTTTGATGCATTGACCCAGTCATTTTCAATTTCCCAGGAAATGTTCAGCGGACTGACCACGGTGAGCCTTGCATACACTAAGGGTGATAACACTGTAACCAAAACCGGAGATACTTCATTCGAAGAGTTTTCCAGTTTCAAAAATTTCAGACTCTCGCTGGGTCAGGTACTCACAAAGAAACTGATACTCTCACTGGCTTACGACAATATCAGCGACGAAGGTTTCCTCAATAATCCATACCGCAGGGTCCGTCTGATCGACCCGACAGATTCCCTGAACTACATTTTCCAGGATGAAGTTTACCCCCGCACCCGCACCAGTAATTCCGCCAGTTTCAATCTGCGATATTACTTACCTTATCGGGCAGCGATTCATGGCGGTTATCGCTACTTTACGGATTCATGGGGCATCAAGGCAGACACCTTTGACATTGGCTATGTCCACCCCCTCAATGAACGCTGGAGCGTTGAGGCCAGCCTGCGCTTATATTCTCAGAACCAGGCAGATTTTTACAGTGACCTGTTTGAATCCCCTTCAGTCAGTACGCAAACCTATTATGCACGTGACAAAGAATTAAGCACCTACTCAGATACGACAATTGGTCTCGGGGTCACCTATACATTTGACAGCTCATCTATTGAGCTGTTTGAACGTTCCACTGCCAACCTGTTTGTTGACTATATCCAGTTCGATTATGATAACTTCAGGGATATTCGTGTTACCGGGGTACAGCCCGGCAGCGAGCCACTCTACAGTTTTTCTGCGGTTGTATTACGCATCTATGTATCTGTCTGGTTCTAGGGTACGCCTGAACAATGTTGATATATCTCTGCTTTCTATTCGACATAAAAAACCACTTCGTAATGAAGTGGTTTTTTTATTGCTCTCGTAGCCGCTGCAGTTTAACAGTGCCCGGCACTAAAAACGGTTTGTGGCAGGAACGGTGTATCAGGCAGGCGAGAATGAAGAGCCACAACCACAGGTAGTCTGCGCATTCGGGTTACGAATTATAAATTGCGCACCCTGCAGGTCTTCCTTGTAATCAATCTCTGCACCCACCAGGTACTGGAAACTCATAGGGTCGATTAACAGGGTAACACCACCGTTTTCAACGGATGTGTCACCGTCTTTAATCTCTTCATCAAAGGTAAAGCCGTACTGGAAACCTGAGCAGCCACCACCGGAAATAAACACGCGCAGTTTCAGGTTTGGGTTATTTTCTTCCTCAATCAGAGATTTCACCTTAGCTGCTGCGGCATCGGTAAAATCTAACGGATCTGGCATCACGTTATCAGCTGTTTCAGCAGTCATTCAATCTCTCCAAATTTATGCGTTCGGTAAACGATATAGTGCAAAGTTAGCATTACCTGACTAATTTAGTCAAGTTTTATAGGCTGTCCGGCTAACTCGTTGTCGGGCTTGGTTCCACGTCAGGCTCGTCATGAGAACTCTCATGTGACTGATATTCAAGGAGTTTTTTCTCATCCTTGCAGTGCACCAGGTTACCGTTCACTTCCGCACCCATGGCCATCTCAAGCAGATTATAATACACATTACCATTGACCTGCCCCTGACTCGACAGTTCAACCCGCTCACTGGCATACACATCGCCGGTCACCTGGCCGTTGATCACCACCAGCGGCACACGCACCTCACCTTCAATCTGCCCGCGGTCACTCAGCACCAGCATCGACTGCGAATGCTCTTCAGCGATGACGTTGCCGACAATTCGGCCATCAACATGCAGGCCGCCGGAAAAAATGAGATCACCCTGAATTTCCATCGCGGTACCGACGAGTGTCTCAATTTTTGTTGATTTCGATCTATTCTTGCCCCACATTGGACTCGCTTCCTCCAGCAATTAGCTCATCCCAGTCGTAATCCTGTTCAACACTGGGAACTCTTGACGTATTTGGTAGTGCCTTTATATTAACCGATAGTGGCTCAATTCCTTCGGGGAATCTGATACTACCTTCAAAGTTCTGAAAATACTTGAAACCGAAACGTTGACGTTTGCTCGCTTCGTCCACCGACACCGCCGGCAGATCATAACTGACCTCCGTACCATCGGCACGGCGACCGGTAAAGCTGATCTCTACATATCCTCGCTGCAGAACATCATGCTTGCCCACCTGAATCAGAGCGACCTTGTAGTTAAACACATCCCCTGAGGCGGCCACAGTCACCTTGTTAATCTTTATTTCACGCTCGGATTTACGCGGTGCAACAATATTTTTATAGAAGGTCAGCTCTTCTTTCAACTTGATTGACTCATCCTTGCATTCCGCCAGCGAGTTGCTGATCTTGCCACTGGCGTCTTTCTGGATATCGCTGCCCCGCGACAGGCGCGCATTGTCTCTTAACACCCGTTCTTTTTCGGCGGTCTGCTCATCCAGCGCCTGACGCAGAATCTCGATTTCCTCATCATAGTCAGACTGGTCAAATCCCGCCGTATGCTGACCATACATGTAAGCGCCCCAGACAACAACGGCCACAGCGGCAAATACCGCCAGCACACTGAGCAGCCACAATTCCGGCTTGTGTACCGAGATTAAATATTTAGTTTCGCGCGGTGCGTACTTCATAATGCTTACTGACCCTGGCTTCTGTCAAACACTAGGGCAGCAGAGCTACCTGGTTAATCGCGCTGGTTTCATCCAGGCCGAACATCAGGTTCATATTCTGTACTGCCTGACCCGCCGCACCCTTGACCAGGTTATCAATCACCGATGACACCACCAGGGTGTCACCACCCTGCGGCCTGAACACCGAAATACGGCACATATTCGAGCCCCTGACACTGCGGGTTTCCGGCAGCGTACCCGGAGGCAGGACATCCACAAACGGTTCGTCCTTGTAACGTGATTGATAAAGCGAGTACACATCATCAATATTGCCGCGCAGCACAGCATACAAGCTGGCTTCAATACCGCGAATCATCGGCATCAGGTGCGGCACAAAGGTCAGGCCAACCGGGTGGCCGGCCGCTTCAGACAGCACCTGTTTTATTTCCGGCAGATGACGATGACCATCCACTGCATAAGGCTTGACGCTTTCCGAGGCCTCACATAGCAGCGTCGCCACGCTGGCGCCACGGCCGGCACCGCTGGCGCCGGATTTACCGTCGGCAACCAGGTGCTGATCATCCAGCAGGTTGTTTTCAATTAAGGGCAAATAACCCAGGCAAACTGCTGTGGGGTAACAACCGGGATTCGCCACCAGGCGCGCTGATTTGATCGCCTGGCGATTCATTTCCGGCAGGCCGTAAACCGCTTCCGCCAGCACATCCGCGCAACTATGCTCCATGCCATACCACTGCTGCCAGAGTGCCGGATCCTTGAGGCGAAAGTCCGCCGCCAGGTCAATCACCTTAACGCCAGCTTCCAGCAACTGCGGCGCCATCTTCATCGCGGTGCCATTGGGGGTGGCAAAAAACACCACGTCACAGCTGGACAGCTGCTCCAGTTCCGGTTCGGAAAATTGGATATCCACATGGCCGCGTAAATTCGGGTACAGGGAGGACACTGCCTGCCCCGCCTCCGAGCGAGATGTGATCACCGACAGCTCAACATCGCTATGCGCAACAAGTAAACGTAACAGTTCAACACCGGTGTATCCGGTGCCGCCGACAATACCGGCCTTAATCATGTAACAACCTCTTTGAAAAAATACTGCAAGCTGCTGGCCACGGCTCGGCCAGCAGGCACTGAGTATAGACTGAATTATCTGTTGAGCATACCCGATTCAATGCCACCACGCTTTAAACCCCGTGTGTGTCACGTTATTATGCAACTCCATCCAAAACACGAGAATGCCATGCTGTGGGTTAAAGCGTTTCATATTATTTTTATGGTGACCTGGTTCGCCGCACTGTTTTATCTGCCGCGCCTGTTTGTTTATCACGCCGACAGCAGTGATGAAATCAGCAACGCCCGTTTCAAGATTATGGAACGTAAACTGTTTTACGGCATTATGACACCAGGGGGCATTATCACCGTAGTGCTGGGCATCTGGATGTTAGTGGATTACGCCTGGGGCGCGTTTGCTCACACCCTGTGGCTGCAAATCAAACTGCTGCTGGTGCTGCTGCTGGTTGTGTATCACGTTTACTGCTGGAAACTGCTGCAGGACTTCAAGACCGACCGTAACAGCAAAAGCCATGTGTGGTTTCGCTGGTTTAACGAATTTCCGGTGCTGCTGCTGATTGCGATTATCCTGCTGGTGGTGCTCCGCCCGGTGTAATCACACTCGCCGCGTCAGGCGCTGATCTGGTTCTTTAACAGGGGTTCCAGCTCGGTCAGTGCTTTTTTATAAACCTTGCGTTTAAAAAACACCACCTCGTTCATCGGGTACCAGTAATCCACCCAGGCCCAGTGATCGAACTCGGGCTTGTCCATCTGGCTCAGGTTAAAGTGGTTCTCCGAACCAATCAGTTTGAGCACAAACCAGATCTGCTTCTGCCCGATACATACCGGGTGCGTATTTTTGCGCACCATCCACCTGGGCAGGCGATAGCGCAACCACTTGCTGGTTTTACCCACCAGCTCAACATGCTCCGGGCTCAGACCGGTTTCTTCGTAAAGCTCACGATACATCGCCTGGTCGGGGGTTTCATCATTATGAATTCCTCCCTGCGGGAACTGCCAGGCGTTCTGACCACTGCGGCGCGCCCAGAAGACCTTGCCTTCCGGGTTGCTTAATATAATGCCAACATTCGGCCTAAAGCCATCAGAATCAATCACTTACGATTTCCTACAGGGTGTATTTAAAGCTAATTTTTTCAAAAATTTCAGCACTGCGCAATGTTTTAGTTACAATACATCACCTGCCTTTAACTATAGGCAATTTTTATGAAGATATGTTCATTTGTAATTAAATTTATGACCAGGCCAGGCAAACACCTAAGATCGAGCCTGTAACCGCGCGAAAGAGACACACTATGGCACTAGCACTTTTTGATCTGGATAACACCCTGCTGGCAGGTGACAGCGATTATCTGTGGGGCGTTTTTCTAAGCGAACAGGGCGTGGTAGACGGCGAGCACTACGAGCAGCAGAACCAGCGTTTCTACGACGCCTACAAAAAGGGCAATCTCGACATACACGCGTTTCAGGCCTTTTCCCAGCAGCCGCTGGTGGACAACGACACTGACACCATGCTGGCACTACGCCAGCAGTTTGTGGAAGAGAAAATCCGCCCGATTATGACACCCGCCGCCTTCCAGCTGATCGACAAGCACCGCAAACAGGGGGATACACTGGTGATCATTACCGCCACCAACAGCTTTGTCACACGCCCCATTGCCGAGGCTTTTGGCATCGAACATCTGCTGGCCACCGAGCCTGAAGTCATAGATGGCAAATACACCGGCAAGATCGCCGGCACCCCCTGTTTCCAGGGTGGCAAGGTGATTCGCCTCAGGGACTGGATGCAGCAACATGGCCTGAACATGCAGGGCAGCTGGTTTTACAGCGACTCGCACAATGACCTGCCGTTATTGAAGGAAGTGGATAACCCGGTGGTGGTCGATGGAGATGAGCAGCTGCTGAGCCACGCCAGGGATGCCGGCTGGCCCAGCATCAGTTTACGCGAGTAGGATATCCTTCGAGCTTTCATACTGCTGCTGGGCTTTCTGCAGAATTTTTTCCAGCAGCTCCGGCTCCAGCTCATTCGCCTGCCACAGCGCATTGTCTATCGGCAGCTCCGCCAGCTGCGGCTGCGGCTCAAGATGGTGATCAACCAGCGCCCGTGCCAGGCACAATAGCCAGGCCGCCTGCCGATCGCTCGCCGGCGCATTGTCCGGTGACTGCTGGAAACGCACCGCGTTGCAGATTTGCGGCGGCAGGTTCCACTTTTTCAATAGCGCCCCGCCCACCTCGGCATGGTCAAAGCCCAGCACCTGCTTTTCCGCCTGGCTCAGACTGATGCCCTCTGCCTGCTGCAGCTGCAACACCTCAGTCATCTCCTGTGGCTGTTGCAGATACAGCAGCAATGAGCCGATATCGTGTAACAGCCCGGCAATAAAATAGCGCTCAATTTCCTTTTCACGACGAAACGCCGCCAGTACCCGCGCACTGACTGCAGTACTCAGGCTGCGCTTCCAGAAGGTTGGCATGTCCACCAGCTCCGAGGGAATGCCATCGAACACCTTGATTGCTGACGCAGCCACCACCACGCTGCGCAGCTCCTTATGGCCAATCAGCGCCACCGCACGGTAAACCGTATCCACCCTGGCAGAAAAGCCGTAGAAGGGGCTGTTAACCAGTTTCAGCAGCCGCCCGGTCAGCGCCGGGTCGTCGTTAATTACCCGGCCGATCTGGGTGGCGGTGGAGTTGTCGTCATCCATGGCATCAAACACACGGTAGACAATGGACGGCAAACTGCCCAGTTTGGCACTTCGCTCAATCAGTTTTTCAAGACTCAGCAAAAGACAGACCCTTCGTTATAAAAAATATTCAGACCGAGTTTAGACCATCTAACCAACATCAGGCATTTCACATCGCTGGTGTTCAGTACAAAATGGCAGAATGGATTGCGCTCGAATGACGGTGATGCCGAGAACCGGCCAGGGCAGCTCGGAACAATGCCGACATCAAGCCTGTTCAGAGGGGTCCTGGTTATCTTCGCTAATGCGGCTGGCAACCGGGCCACTCTGGTCACGGTATTTCGCATTACTGCGTTTACGGTAGGGACGGTCCGCCGCACCAGACATCTGGTCAAAGCTGATGGCACCAATCGACATGCCGGGGCGCAGCGCCAGTGGCAACTTACCGGAGTTGTAGAATTCCAGCACAATATTGCCGCTCCAGCCGGGGTCAATCCGGTGCGCCGTCACATGCACCATCAGGCCAAGCCGGGCAAGGCTTGAACGCCCATCCAGCCAGCCGACGATATCATCCGGCAGGGTCACCGACTCCAGCGTGATACCCAGCGCCAGCTCGCCCGGGTGCAGCATGAAGGCCTCACCATCTTCAATGCTGATTTCATCGCTCATCACCTTTTCAATTGCCGCATCAACATCGGCGCGACTGCCACTTAAATCGATAAAGGCGGTGGTGTGGGAGCTGAATGTGCGAAACCGGTTGCCCAGACATAGATCAACACTGACCCCGCTTACCGAATCTTCTGGCGGCTGCGGATTCACAATGATTCGGCCGTCCTTAAATGCTTTAAAAATATCGCGATCGCACAGTCTCATAGGTTTTCTCTAGCTGGTCTTTTCCGACAGGGTTAATGGTGCGCGGTACATTTTCATAGCATTGCTTAACCCTCACATCAGGTTAATCATAATGCCCATAAAAAATGCCGCCACTTTTCAGGTGGCGGCATTCTATCACGACTTTTTACAACAGGCTTAACCTGCTGCGCTGTCGGCCCAATTAGTTATTTTCAATCACAATATTGGGGAATTTGCTGCTGTAGTCCTTGGCCTGTGACGCCAGCTTGGCCGCTGTGCGACGCGCGATCTCACGGTAGATATGACCCACCGTACCATCAGGATCAGCCGCCACAGACGGTGTGCCCTCATCGCCGTTGGTACGGATCGAGATATCCAGTGGCAGCGCGCCAAGGAAGTCCACATCGTAATCTTTCGACATACGCTCGCCACCACCCTGGCCAAAGATGGGCTCGGCATGGCCACACTCGGAACAGATATGCATGCTCATGTTCTCGATAATGCCCAGCACTGGCACTTCGACTTTTTCGAACATTTTCAGACCCTTACGTGCGTCCAGCAGGGCAATGTCCTGTGGTGTGGTCACAATCACCGCACCGCTCACCGGCACTTTCTGCGCCAGGGTCAGCTGCACGTCACCGGTACCCGGTGGCAGGTCGATGATCAGGTAATCCAGGTCTTTCCACTGGGTATCCACCAGCAACTGTTCCAGCGCCTGGGTCACCATCGGGCCACGCCAGATCATCGGTGTTTCGTCATCGATCATAAAACCAATCGACATCGCCTGCAGGCCATGACCCATCATCGGGCTGAGGGTCTTGCCATCTTCCGATTCGGGCTTGTCGGTAATGCCCAGCATACGGGGAATACTCGGGCCATAGATATCCGCGTCCAGAATACCCACGCGGGCACCTTCACGATGCAGCGCCAGCGCCAGGTTGGTCGCGGTGGTGGATTTACCCACACCGCCCTTACCGGAAGCCACCGCAATAATGTTCTTGATGCCTTCCAGCGGCTTCAGGCTGGACTGTACCGAATGCGCGGTGATCTCGTGGCTAACATCCACCTTCACACTGTCTACACCCGCAATCTCGGACACCAGGCGGGTCAGTTCTTCAATAATTTTGGGGTGATGGCCGGCGGCGGGAAAGCCCAGTACAACCTTGATGGACACCTCGGACCCGTTAATATCGATGCCTTTTACCGCATTGGCGGCTTTCAGGTTCTTTTCCAGGTAAGGGTCTATGTATTTCGCAATTGCGTCTTCAACCTGTTGCTGTACAACACTCATGGCACTTAACTCCAAAAATTCTATGATCCGGCCCAGCAGAAGATGTGACCGGTGGGCTTGTAATTACTGCTGCGCATTCTACACCAGCTATATGGCGAATTAACCCCACCCTTTGTTGGTATAGTCCTGGCGCAGCCAGTGAAAATTCATGTCGATGTCGATAACTGAGGGCAAAGCCGCAGGATTCAAGCCCCGGCAGCATAATAGTCACTGAAATATCAGGCGCCGGGCTTTCTGCGCTCGCGCTGCACCGTAGCATAGCTGCGGGGAAGCTCAACCGGCTCACCCTGCGCCCGGGCAAACAGCAGCTGCTTTACCTCATCGAACACCCCCGGCACCAGCTTGTTCTTCAGGGTGATGATCTTGCGCCGGTTACCCCTGGGGTGATTAAAATGCGCCAGCTCCAGTGCCCCCTGGTCATTGCTGAAAACCACCCCGGTAAAGCTGTCAGGCACGTCTTTAATGGTGAACAACGCCCTGAAGGTCATCAGGTGCTGCTGGCCTGAGGACAGGCTTTGCTGGTCATCGGGCAGTATCTCGATTTCATTAAGTACAAACATAGGGACAATTTCGACTCATTTAGCCAGGATAACCCTGATTATCAGCGCAAATTCTAGCAAATTCCCGGCAACTAAAAACCGCACAATTTATCAGCCAGCCGCCTGAGTAGCAATCAACCGGACAATTCAGGGCTGCCATTCACACGTAATATTCAACATTTAGTCACTGCTGGTTTGATTTTCGGCGATTTGCCTCGTATAAACTGTAGATAATAAAATAACGGAAGTTAACAGCAGTGCTCATGAAGTCGGAATCAGATACCCCAGGCAACACACCGAACACCCCAGGCAAGGCCATCGACCTGGAAGATTCAGAAAAAGTCAGTAAAGCCATCAAGAAATTCATTAATGGTGAATCCGATGATGCCAAAAGCAGCACCGCTTCCAGCGCCGCGGGCAAGCAGTTCCATGATCGCCGTGATGTGATCAAGGCACTCACCAGCCTGCAAACCAGCTACAAGCCCCGCTACATTCCCGGCGAGACCCAGATCCAGACCGATGATTTCAAGCATGCGCTGCTCAATAGCATGGCGAAAATGGGCAATACCTCCATGTCCAAGTCGCTGAATGCGATTGATGGCCGCACCGTGGACTTCGTGGAAATGCTGTTTGGCGCCTTCTTACGCGACCCGAATATTTCATCGTCACTCAAATCGCTGCTACTGGAAATGCAGATTCCACTGATCAAGGTGGCGATGCTGGACCAGCAGTTTTTCCAGAAAAATACACACCCGGCGCGCAAAATGCTCGACACCATTGCCCATGTGGGCATCGGCATTGAAGACAGCGATAACACCCTGTACAAAACCATGAAGCTGATTGTCGAGCAGCTGCAAACCACCTTCGACCAGAACCTGATCAGCTTCAACACCGCGCTTACTGCACTGAATCGACTAAAAAGCATCGAGGAAGATAAAACCGGCAAGCAGGAAGAGGAAACACAGAAGGCCATCTACAAGGAACACGCCCGCCAGGTTATTCTAAACGAGCTGCAGAAACACACGCATAAACGAATAATCCAGAAAGAACTCAAGCCGCTGATTCTCAAGCAGTGGTCCAACATTATGTACCAGCGCTTTGTGAAACACGGCAAGGACAGCCCGGAGTGGAATGAAGCAGTCACCCTGCTAAAACACATGATTTACAGTGTGCAACCCATCACCAGCTCGGTGCAGTGGATACTGCTCAACAGCGACTCCGCAAACCTGATTGAAGAAATAAAGGGCCTGCTGGACAGCGCCAACCTGAGCCCTGCCAGCGTCGATGCCTCGATCAGCGCACTGCAGGACATACATAACCGCCTGCTGGAAAATTCAGAGTTTTTCCAGGAATCCCCCGACAGCGAGCCGGATATCAGCCTGGAAGATGCGATAGCCGAAAGCGAAGAAGAGCTGCCCGAGGAAGAAGATCCACGTACGCAGATCGCCCGCCTGCCACAGGATGTGAAACAGGGGGTATGGTTTGAAATTTACAACGGTGAAGGCAAGGCACCACGTCGGGTTAAACTGTCCGTGGTGCTGTTCGATGAGGCCAAACTGATTTTTGTTGACCGCCACGGCAACAAGGTGATTGAAAAAGCCGCCAGTGAGTTTATGGATGAGCTGAATGACCAGCGCTCACGCATTATTGCGGATCACTCGATTTTCAATCACGCGCTGGGGCAGGTGATTAATTCGATTATTCGCTAGGCGATTATTCGCTAACCCTTATCCGGTGGATAAATATCCCACTCCACCAGGTAGTCGGGGTTGCTGACAATGGCCTCCGACTCGACCAGCTTGTAATCCCCCGGCTCTGCCGGCTGGTAATGGTCCAGGTCCGGCGGCAGGTTCATTTCTTCCTGCGTGTCCTCACGCATCACCACCAGACCATCTTCGTTATTGATGCGCAGAATCCGCCCGGCAAACTGCTCGAAGGCATCCAGGTCACCGAAATCATTCATACAGGTCAGGCTGACCAGCACCGTTTTACCCAGCATGGCTTCCGCCTGCGCCGGATCAAACACACAGCCTGCAAATACTTTTTCGCTCATAAATCCTCATTAGCCTGGTTAAATCTGGCGCGCATTATACGCTATTTTGCCGCCGCTGGCTTACCCCGCCGACAGGCTGAGCAACCGCTACTGCTTCTGCTCCAGCATACCAATGGCATTTTCCAGTGCGGTTTTCAGCTCCTTTGCCTGCACCAGGGTGAGCGCGTAAAAGCGACTGGCTTCTGCATCCTGCGCGGTCTGCTCCGGCGATGAAATAAAGTGCGGACGAAACACCACCAGGCCGTGTTCTTCTATGGGCCCCATATCCCAGTTGGCAATAGGGAAAATCTTTTCATTATCGGACATATGACTTCTCACAATGTATTCATTATTAAAAACAGGACAGTAATTATCTTTCTAGCCTAACCCAATACGCCGCTAATTTCTGCTGCCTTGCATAGCGAGCGATGGTTAAAACCCCGGGGCAATGCCGTGCTCGACGCGGCTGTGTTAAAATCGCCTGCTTTAGCAATTTAAACCACTTTGGCAAAAACTCCCCGATGAAAATTTCCGGCAATATACAGAAAATGCACACCCGGCTGGCAGACACGGTTGAATACCAGCTGCCCTTCAATAATGATTCAGAGCAGCAGCTGGTTGATATGAACGCGCTGATTGGCCAGCCGATTAAACTCACCCACGCCGCTGAAATCAACTGCATTGCCTGCGGTCGTAAAATCAACAAAAGCTTTAACCAGGGCTTCTGCTACCCCTGCTTCCAGTCACTGGCCCAGTGCGACAGCTGCATTATCAAACCGGAAAAATGTCACTATGCCCAGGGCACCTGCCGCGAACCGCAATGGGGTGAACAGCACTGCATGATTGACCATTATGTCTACCTGGCCAATTCATCGGGGCTCAAGGTGGGCATTACCCGTGGCACACAGATTCCCACCCGCTGGATGGATCAGGGGGCAACCCAGGCCATACCGATGTTTCGCGTTAAGGATCGCCTGACCTCCGGGCTGCTGGAAGTAATTTTCAAGGATCATGTGGCGGACAAAACCAGCTGGCAGAAAATGCTCAAAGGCGAAGCCGAGTCACTGGACATGCCGCAGCGCCGGGATGAGCTTTTCGCACAATGCGAGACGGCGATCAAACAACTCGGTGACACTATCGGTAACGATGCCATTGAGTATTTAAACGATGCAGAGGTGGTGGATATCCGCTACCCGGTTGAGCAGTACCCTAGCAAGGTCAGCTCATTCAACTTTGATAAAACACCCGAGGTATCTGGTGTGCTGAATGGCATTAAGGGCCAGTACCTGATTCTGGATAGCGGTGTATTGAATATGCGCAAGTTTGCGGGTTACCAGCTGACGCTTGAAGTTTGAACCTGGGAAGCCTGAACCCTGGAAGCCTGAACCCTGGAAGCCTGAACCGGGAAAATATGAACCGAAAGCCCGAGAGTGAATACTGAAGCTCGCTAGCTGTGCACTTCAATCACTTCAGCGGTTTCCTTCTGCCCCATCTCGAAACCGTGGTGATATGCTTTATGCCACTCCATCACCCGCTCCCGCTCATGCACATCCGCTGTATCAAACGGCAGCGCAGGTAATTCGGCCTCATGCCCCCGTGCGCGGAAGCAGGCCACCATGCCATTAGCATAACCCCGGTTATACCAGATCTGTGCATCCGCCGGGTTATCTGCATAGCCGTCGGTTTCCTGGTACAGGCGCTCGATCACCTCGGCCAATGTGTTTACTACGCTCATGTTTTTCTCTTAAGGTGCCTTAACTCAATAACTCATCCAGCGACTCACCCTCGCCGCCTTCGCCCATTTCCACCACCAGGGTCTGCTCCAGTGGCAGGCTGTCGGACTGGATATGCGGCAACAGCTGCTCGCTGATCTCAATCACCGTCATCAACCCCTTCTGCTCATTGGCATTGTGCAATGTCTGCGACTGACGCAACAGCGATTCGATATAGGCGCGGATGGTTTCCAGCCGCTGCTCAACCGACATCTGCTGGAATTCGCTGCTGAAACTGAAATGCAGCTCACGCAGTTCAGGTTTGGAGTCATGCACAGAAATACTGAAAGGGGCAATAACAGACATAAAATGAAACAGCTGGTGGCAAAAAACCACATTATACAACAAAGCCACACCCCACTTGCACGCTCAATTACTGTGGATATACCGGCTGGTGGCCACTTATGCCGCAAAGATAGATGAAAAAAGCCCCTGAAAATGCTACTTTACGCGCCTTAATAACATTCCACACAACGAGCACCCATGAGCACAGCTTCACCCCGCAAAATACTGGTTACCAGCGCCCTGCCCTATGCCAACGGACCGATACACCTCGGCCACCTGGTGGAATATATCCAGACCGACATCTGGGCGCGCTTTCAGAAATTACGCGGCAATGAGTGCTACTACGTGTGTGCGGATGATGCCCATGGCACGCCGATTATGCTGCGAGCACGTCAGGATGGCATCAGCCCGGAAGAGCTGATTGCCCAGGTGAGCAAGGACCACCAGGCCGACTTCGCCGACTTTCTCATCGGCTTCGATCACTACCACAGCACCCATTCAGAAGAGAACAAAGTGCTGGCGCAGGATATCTACCGCCACCTGCGCGATGCCGGGCACATCACCACCCGCACCATTTCCCAGGCCTATGACCCGGAAGCAAAGATGTTCCTGCCGGATCGCTTTATCAAGGGCACCTGCCCCAAGTGCGGTGCGGCCGACCAGTATGGTGACAACTGTGAAGCCTGTGGTGCCACCTACGACACCACCGACCTGAAAGACCCTTACTCGGTAGTCTCCGGTGCCACACCAATCAAAAAAGACACCGAGCATTACTTCTTCAAGCTGGCTGATTTTGAGGACATGCTGAAAAACTGGACCACCGCCGGCCACGTGCAATCTGAAATTGCCAACAAGCTGGGCGAATGGTTCGAGTCGGGACTGAAAGACTGGGACATCTCCCGTGATGCCCCCTACTGGGGTTTTGAAATTCCCGACACCACCGATAAATTTTTCTACGTATGGCTGGATGCACCGATCGGCTACATAGCCAGCTTCAAACACTTTGCCGATAAGAACAATATCGACTTCGACCAGTTCTGGCGCCCTGTAGATGGCAGCGATGACAGCACCGAGCTGTATCACTTTATCGGCAAGGACATCGCCTACTTCCATACGCTGTTCTGGCCAGCGGTATTACACGGCTCGGGCTATCGCACCCCGACTAAAGTCTTCTGCCACGGCTTCCTCACCGTCGACGGCGCCAAGATGTCCAAGTCCCGCGGCACCTTTATCAAGGCACGCAGCTACCTGGACCAGTTAAAGCCGGAATACCTGCGTTACTACTACGCCGCCAAACTGTCGTCCGGGGTGGATGATATCGACCTCAACCTGGAAGACTTCCAGCAACGGGTGAATACTGACCTGGTCGGCAAGTTCGTTAATATCGCCTCGCGCGTCGCCGGCTTTATCAAGAAAAACCACGACGGCATGCTGGGCGACAGCCTGCCTCGCGAAGACCTGTTCAACGACATGGTCAACGCCGGTGAGCAGATTGCGCAGCACTTTGAAGAACGCAAATACAGCCAGGCGATTCGTGAAATTATGGCGCAGGCGGACCGGGCCAACGAATACATTGCCGAGGAAGAACCCTGGACCAAGAACAAGCAGGACGGCAAAGAAGCCGAAGTACAGGCGATCTGCACCCAGGGCATCAATATGTTCCGCCTGCTGTGTATTTACCTCAAGCCGATACTGCCCGGCGTGGTTGCAGAAGCCGAAGCCTTTCTCAACTGCGGCGAACTGCAGTGGAGTGATGCTGCAACGCCACTGCTCGGCCACAAAATAAACAAGTTCAAACCACTGATGCAACGTGTGGAAAAAGAATCGATCGATAAAATTATCGACGCCTCGAAAGAAGATATAAAAGCCACCGCGCAGAAAGCCCCCAAGGGTAATGAGAAAAAAGTGAGCGAAGACAACAAGACCGCGTTAGACCCAATCGCAGATGAAATCGAATTCGACGACTTCGCCAAAATCGACCTGCGCATCGCCAGAATCGTCAAGGCCGAACACGTAGAAGGCGCAGATAAACTGCTGCAGCTCACCCTCGACATTGGTGATGCCACAAGAAACGTATTTGCCGGCATCAAGTCTGCCTATGCCCCGGAAGAGCTGGAAGGCAAACTGACGGTGATGGTCGCCAACCTCAAACCGCGCAAAATGCGCTTTGGCATGTCCGAAGGCATGGTGCTGGCTGCCGGGCCGGGCGGGAAGGATTTGTGGATTCTTAACCCGGATGATGGTGCGCAGCCTGGGATGCGGGTTAAGTAAAGCATTAAATGGCCGGACATTGTCCGGCTATTTTTTGCACAACATTAAAGCATTCTAATGCAGCAATACCTGCCTGCGCTGCATTTATCGGTTTAATTGCCTAAATCAATTTATTTGGTTAAGCTCAAATAAAAAAACCTCAGGCAAGGGGTAAAGGCGTAAAGAGAAACTAAATCATATCTATTTACTCACTAAACAACAATAAGAATGTTATACGACATACCACATAGCTGGGTAAATTACGACATGCCGTATATATCAGTTCTTAATTAAAGGACGATAAAATGAAGAAAATGATAGCACTAATATCTTTGTTAATACCGATGACGGCATCTGCCTGGGATGGCTATGATAACAACAGCGGCTCATATATTGAAATCGATAAAGGTAATTTAGTTCGCTCAGGTCAAGATATAGAAATTTACGACCATGGAACTGGTGAGTATAAAAACGTAGAAGTACAATCAATAGATAGCTATGGAACCAGTACTGAGGTTGAAGTATATGATTACGATACAGGCGAATATCGCATATTAGAAATGGATTAAAAAATTCAACCAGAAAATATGGAAGCTTAAAGGAGGCCGGTTAGAAATGCGAATCAATATCATAATCAATTGTCACCGATAATTTCCATGGTCTTCCCCAGTATTAATTTATGCAGAAAGGACAAGAATGATAATTGGAATATTTCTCAGGTACTTTAAGACTTACCAAGGCATAAACTACATACCTATTACCGATCAAGATAGATTTTGTGGCCTTGTAGGGAACAATGGAATTGGTAAAAGCTCTGTCCTAGAATCACTTGACACACTTTTTAATTCAAAACCATGGAACTATAATACTTCTACCAAAAAGAGAGGTAAAGCTAGCGCCAAACCACAGATCGTACCTATTTTTCTTATTGAGAGAAGTAAATTTGATGGCGACATATTAAATAAGGCTGAAATTTTAAATTCAGCAGCCACAAACATCAGTGAAAGTGATTTATCACCCTCCCTTAAAAGTCATGTAAGGTCATTTATCGACCATAGAGAAAGACTGAACCAAAGAGTAAACCTTTCTGATTTCTTAATCATACCTATTGGCATTGATTATCTGGGATCAACCTCATTATCATTGTTCAACAATCGTTTTGTAGTCGAAAGTATATTTGGTAAAGAGGCGGACCCTAGCAAGACCTCATTAACCGATGAAGAATTAAAACAATTCAAACCTCTGCTAAATAAAATCAGAGAAATTATAGACTATATTTATATCCCAAAGGAAATAGAGCCTGAACTATTTACCAAATTAGAAACGGAAGAAATACAGGTTTTAATGGGGGAAACACTAATTCAGATATTGAGCGAAAGAGTCACACAAAAGCAAATTAGCGAGATAAATACAAGCCTTAACAATTTCATTGACACTCTTTCAAAAGAGCTAGAAATTTATTCATACAGAACACCAACAGACAGACAGCAGTATCTAAGGAAAAATGATGTATACAACCTAATAATTCAGTCATTCTTTAGCGCAAGAAAGCTACATAAGAAACAGGGTGACAATTGGCTAGAAATAAATTCCTTAAGCTCCGGAGAAAAGCAAAAAGCCATAATTGATGTAGCCCACAGTTTACTTAAGAAACACAGAGAAACTGGCACCAACCTAATCATTGGTATTGATGAACCAGAATCATCGCTACATATGTCGGCATGTTTTGATCAATTTGATGCTTTGTACGACATTAGTAGAGACACAATGCAGGTTGTTTTTTCTTCTCATTGGTATGGCTTTCTACCAATTATTGAATCCGGTAGCGCAACTGTAATATCAAAGTCAGATTCATCCCATGTATTCGATATGATCAATTTAGCCAACTATAGGGAACAAATAAAACAATTAACAGCCTCTTCAAAAGGCCGGCTTCCCTACGACATAAGACTTAAGAGCATCAACGACTTTGTACAGTCTGTTATAACAAGCGCAATCGGCGACACCCCGTTCAGCTGGATCATCTGTGAAGGCTCATCTGAAAAAATCTATTTAACGGCGTACTTCAAAGATTTGATCGACTCGAAGAGACTAAGAATTGTTCCAGTTGGAGGCGCGAAAGAGATCAAACGCCTATACAACCACCTAGCAACTTCATATGAGGACTTTCAGGAAGACATATCAGGAAAGATAATATTGCTATCAGACACTGACTCACAACTAGTTAACTATGATGTAAAAAACTACCCTAACTTGTTTTGTAAAAGAATAGTTAATGACACAAAATCTCGAACCACAAAATTGGTTAACATCCAAGCCAACCCTGTTTCTCCAGAAACAGAAATTGAAGACACTTTAAATGGCAAATTATTCCATAAAACACTGTGCACTTTTATTGCAGAGTATCCTGACCAACTTTCATTTTTGACTGACATCACCGAAGAAATAACACATGAAAGCTCTAAAATCGCACTAGATTTAAAAGCAAGCCAATGGAAGTTAATAGAACAATTCTTCGATATTAATAACAATAAATTTTTATTCTCAAAGAAATACACTGAAAATTTAAGTGAAGAATATGACATTCCTTCATGGATTCAAGAAATTAAAGCATGGCTTAGCTAAAATCGTATATATAATTAGGAATCCGGGGGCAGTATACCTATTTCAACACCTGAGATGGGAAAAAAGGGGACGGTACCCTTTTGTGCACATAAACATCTAAGTACAAATACAAAAAAGTAATTAATGAATAATATCCACACTTTAATACTCTCAGGTAACAAAAATGAACGCCACTAACTACTGTGAGGTGGTTTCTATAAAGCCAATAGGCGAAGGTCTTCGAGTCTGTATCGATTTCGTTGATGTATTATCTCCTAACGAAGGAGTCATGGTGGGAAATACTGGCCATGGATATATTTTGCTTTTATCAGAGAATATCGCCACTGAAACCTACCCTGCTCGCCCCTTTAGAGTTAATGCAGGTGCTTTGCATCAGTATTTACGCCTGGAGGGCGAGGAAACCTGTTATTTAAGCGAACTAATGCCGGGTGACAGTGTTCCTGTGTACTCCAGAGACACGAAAAGAACGGTTCCCGTAGGTCGAGTCAAAATAGAGCGGAGAGATCTCCTCCGCATTGAGTGCAAAGTCGACGATAAAGTCATCTCATGCACTGTACAAACATCGGATAGCATTCACTTCTCAGGCGAGGATAAGCCGATTGATGCGATATCACTGAAGGTTGGAGACAAAATATCATGTGTTATCGATGAGCCGGGCAGGCATCTGGGAAAACGAAAAGAAGAATATATAGATGAAAAATAGATAACTAAACCATCCACTGGACTCGCCATGGAATTGCGTCCATGCGCGTTTTCTTTTAAAAAGCATCAACAGGGCCATATCAATAGGACTAGATTCGATTGATCGCTCACTCGATTGATCGCTCAAAGGGGCAGCTGGTTAATATATAAACGCCACGTCCCCTTTAATCCTGAAAAAGTGTAACATAGGTTTTCAATACTGGCGCTAAAGCCAGACCTGAATAAGGGGTTTCCCATGAAGAAATTTATCCTCAGTACCATTCTGCTTATCATTATTGCTATTGCAGGCGGTGTTTACTATGTACTGACAAACCTTGATTCGCTGGTGGAACAGGCGATCGAGACTTACGGTAGCCAGGCAACCAGAACCGCAGTTCGTGTCGATGGTGTCAACATCTCTCTCGGTGAAGGTTCTGCTGCAATTACCGGCCTGACGGTTGGCAATCCCGCTGGATATGTGCTGCCAAATGCTTTTTCGCTGGGCCAGGTGCGCGCAGGTATCGATCTTGAGTCGCTACAGGAAGAGCCCTACGTGATTAACGAGATTGCTGTGCTTTCACCGCAGGTTTTCGTAGAAATCAACAAGGACAACAGGACGAACCTCAACGAGCTGAAAAACAATTTACTGCCGAGTAAACCCACAACGGAGCCATCGGCATCCACTGAAGCAGAAACTGCAAGCGCGGGGCCACGGCTAATCCTACGTAAAGTGCAGTTCGAAGGTGGCAAAATAGTGGCGCGAGTTGCTGCGCTTGACAACAAGGAGTACGAACTCGATTTGCCGGCACTGAATATGTCGAACCTGGGTGGCAGTAAAGGCGCAACAGCAACAGAGCTGGCGCGTGAGATTGTGAGCCGACTGACCGACAGCGCCACGCAAGTCGTTAAGCAAAAGATTATTGACGGCAAACTCGCAGAGATCAAAGCAGAAGCGCGTGAAAAGATTGATGCCGAAAAAGCAAAAATCGAACAGAAAATAGACGCTAAAAAGGAAGAACAGAAGCAAGAGGCCAAAGACAAACTTAAAGATTTGTTTGGCAATTAAGTGGAATTAAAGGGTCTGGACTGGTCTTTTGCCTTGCCAGTTTGCCATTGCCAGACCAACTTTGAACAATGATCAGACCCTTTTACCACATCATCTGCATAGCGTTTATTTGTGCTATTCGCGGATATCCGCGTTTTATTTTCAAAACATGCAACCTGTCGTCATGAACAGGATTGCAAGGGAATCAGGTGGATCCGCTTCGCTGATGCCACCCTACGTAAATTTGCATTGACGTGCATGGATGCACTAATTCAGCGAGCGCATGGATGCGCAAGAGCTGTTATTTATTCCGCACATCCTGTGCTCCACCCTTCGGGCCGTGCTTCGCTCGTTAAAAGTGCTCCTGCACTTTATTGCGTTAATTGGCGGACTAATATAAACGCAGATACCAGCCTGTCAGGCTCCTGATCTATTGCAAAACACCAACCTTGAACTGAACAATTATGCAACCCACTACACTACTCGGCACGGCCAATATACCCAATAACGGCGGTGAACTGCGCCTAACCCAACGTGGTGATGAGTTTGCTATTTCGCTAAAAGGTGCCGGCGGCATATTAATGACCAGTCGTGTACATGGCTCCGAGGTGGCCCTGGCAGAGCTTGGTTGCGCGCATATTCAGGGAAAACAGAACACCAGGGTACTGGTTGGCGGCATGGGCATGGGCTTTACCCTGTCCGCTGCACTTAAAGCCACATCACCTGGTTCCAGCGTGGTGGTAGCTGAACTGGTGCCCGAGGTGATTGAGTGGAATAAAGGCCCATTGGGCGAATGCGCTGGCAGGCCGCTGGATGACAGCAGAGTAACCGTGCACCTGGGTGATGTCGCCGAGCTGTTCAAAACAGGCAAGGCCACTTATGACGCGGTGCTGTTAGACGTGGATAACGGCCCCGAGAGCTTTACCCATGCCGATAATAACAAACTGTACTCAGCTGAAAGTTTACAAGCCATTCAGCAGACACTTAAACCCGGTGGCGTGCTGGCGATATGGTCGGCCTGGCATGATCCCGCATTTTCTCGCCATCTGCAAAAAGCCGGTTTTAAGGTTGAAACCAGACCTGTCAGGGCACATAAAGGCAAAGGCAGCCGGCATACCATCTACCTGGCCAGAAGAATATAAATTAATGGAATCTAAGAATAAAAGTCTCGTTATTGCGATAAAACTGTGCAGCGTTCTATTGTTGATCACCAGTGGTTACTTTGCTTATCAATCCTTCACTTCTCCATCAGGCGTTTTTGAGTAACCGGCGGGAGAGGTGCGAAAACCTCTATTGAGATATATTCTTATTTATCAATTCTGTGCTTTATAGGCTCTCTGGGCTTGTTAGCCTTTGCCAGGAAAATTTGAAATTAAACCCCGGGTGAAAACGGGCCTGGATAATGAGTAAGAATCCTTTTACTACATTAATTGCATTGCTTTTATTTGCGTGCATTTGCGTTCATTCGCGTTTTCTTTTAATTATGAAGCCTGTCGTCATGAGCAGATTTGCAAGTACATCAGGTGGATCTGCTTCGCTTGATACCACCCTACGCAATTTTGCGTTGACGTGAATGGATGCGCAGGAGTTGTCATTTATTCCGCACATCCTGTGCTCCACCCTTCGGGCCGAGCTTTCGCTCGTTCAAAGTGCTCCTGCACTTTAGTATTCCGCACATCCTGTGCTCCACCCTTCGGGCCGTGCATGCGCACGTTCAAAGTGCTCCTGCACTTTAGTATTCCGCTCATTCTCTGCTCCACCCTTTGGGCCTGGCATTCGCTCGTTCAATGTGCTCCTGCACTTTAGTGCGTTTATTAGCGGGCTAATTTAAAGCTGTGAGAAATATTGGGGAAAGTCCATTCGCCCCCTGTTTTTAACAACATTTTAATCTTTCTGGAAAAAGGTAGTGAGATAACAGAAAGTTACCTCACCTGCCTTTTGACTCAAACTGGCTTTGTATCTGCCCAGCCTGCTATTTGTTCGGAGATTTTGTAAATCGTAAATAAGGCAGTTTAATATCGATGTCGCCAAACTTTTCTTTAGCCTGCTCATCGTTCAGGCCCAGCCCAACGATCACATCCTGACCTGGAACCCAGTCAGCGGGTGTTGCAATCGATGCGCCGTCAGTGATCTGGATAGCATCCAGGGCACGTAAAATTTCTGCAAAGTTACGGCCTACAGACATTGGATATGACATGGTCAGGCGAACTTTTTTGTCTGGACCGATAATGAACACAGTCCGCACAGTTGCGCTGTTGGCAGGCGTACGATCCTCGGACAGATAGGCGCCGGCTGGCAGCATGTCGTAGAGTTTGGATACATGCAAAGACGTGTCGTCGATAATCGGGAAATCGGCAGGCGCACCGGAAAAAGCTTCTATATCACGCTTCCATTTCATATGCTCTTCAACGTTGTCCACAGATACACCCATTACCTTGGTGTTACGCTTGGCAAATTCAGGCACAAGTCGCGCAACTGCACCGAATTCGGTAGTACAAACCGGTGTGAAATCTTTAGGGTGTGAAAACAGGATGGCATAGCTGTCACCAATCCAGTCATGAAGTGTTATCTCGCCGGCTGTGGAATCCACAGTGAAGTCTGGTGCAATATCATCGATGCGAATTGACATGATTGTATTCCTCTATTGTTGTTCATTTAACTTTACAGGCCACTAACGTAGCATCACATCACATGCCTCTTAACATGGCAAGTGTTTTAATATAGCCTTATTTAACGATTAAGCTCAGCAAAAAGGACAGCAGTGGGTCAGAGCCTTTTTCCCGCATCAATAGTATTGCGTCCATTTGCGTTGTTCGCGTTCATTTATTCCGCACATCATGTGCTCCACCCTTCGGGCCGTGCATTCGCACGTTCAAAGTGCTCCTGCACTTTAGTGCGTTTTCTTTTAATTATGGAACCTGTCGTCGTGAGCAGGTTTTCAAGGGCATCAGGTGGACCCGCTTCGCTTGATGCCACCCTACGTAAATTTGCGTTTATTGGCGGACTAATATACAACTACACAAAACTCCCGGATAACAAGGAAGCCATTACAATGAAAAACCCTCTCTTACTACTGTCACTACTGTTATTAGCCCCTGTAGCAGCGACTGCCCAGGACTTCCCCGGCATGCCGCAGATGGATATGCAGAAGCTCCAGCAGATGCAGCAATGCATGGAAAACATAGACCAGACGCAGCTGCAGACCATGAAGAAACAGCAACAGCAATTTGAAGCGGAAATAAAGCCACTGTGCAAGAGCGGCAAGCGTGACCTGGCGCAGCAGAAGGCGATTGATTATGCCAGGCAGATGATGAACAACCCGGCGATTAAAGCCATGCAGAAATGCGCTGAAATCGCCAGGGGCATGATGCCGGAGATGCCGGTTATGCAGATGGAAAAAGAGCTGGAGAGCCAGCACGTGTGTGATGCCTATTAATGGCTGCACTGACCAAACAGAAGCAGATAGCTGGCCTGGTCAGTTGGCTGCTGATCTGTTTTACCGCCTCGGCCATCGGCGCGGTGGCGTCAATACAGGCCAAATCCTTTTACGCCCTGCTGGCCCAGCCGTACTGGGCACCACCCGCCTGGCTGTTCGGGCCGGTATGGACAACCCTCTATACCCTGATGGCGATTGCCGCCTGGCTGGTCTGGCGTGAGGGTGGATTCCGTACCCGCAGGCGGGCTCTCGCTCTGTTTCTTATACAACTTGCATTCAACGCCCTCTGGAGCTGGGTTTTCTTTACCTGGCAGCTGGGCGCTGCCGCACTGCTCAATGTATTGATATTATGGCTGCTGATCGCCGCCACGATAATCTCTTTCTGGCGAGTTAGCCCGCTTGCAAGTAGTTTATTAATCCCCTATTTGATCTGGGTGGGTTTCGCAGCGGCACTCAATTATTCACTATGGCAACTCAACCCGCAGATTCTGGGGCATTAGCACAATCAGCCCATCCCTGTTTAGCGACGACAGATAACCTTCTACTAAACGAATTAACCCATACATTGCAAATACCGCTCATTGCCTGCAGCCTGAAACAGGCGTAAAATTTCCCGTGACCTTCAACGGGTTACCTGCCTGAATACAGGCAGCTGGCGCTAACAGGAATTTCAAATATGGCTTTAGATCAGCTCGAAGCATTTTTAAAGAAAATGCAGTCTGAACCTGCACTTAAAACCCAGGTGCTTGCTGCATCAACTGCAGATGACGTTGCACGAATTGCACTAAAGCTTGGTTACGAGTTTTCAGGTGATGAGTTATTGCGGATCTCGGGCAAGAAGGTTGGCAATGTCACTGTTTATAAAAATGATCTTCCTGGCGAGTATAATTAATCTTTTTTTAATAGCTGGCTGTAAGGCAATTGATCAACTGGTTTTTATTATTTGGCCATACTATTTAGTCTAGTACTGCATCATATTTATCCCCATTCACGAACCAGCCTTCACGCGTAATACCGAAGGGATTATATTGCGGGCACTCAATCAGGAAAGCCCCTTCAATCGTATTGCTAACCCCTCCGGCAGCTGTTACTACCGCTGTATCGCTTATTTAAGCTTCCTTTTCAGCCTGCCAATACCCGCCAGACCCAATAAACCTGAAGTGAATAACCAGACTGCCGCAGGCAATGGCACTTCACTTGGCGCGAAGGTTTCATAGCTCTGTGATACACAACCTGAATCAGCACAAAGCAAATCAAACTGACCTGTCAGGCTGTAATTAACTGCATCTGTATCAAGAAATAAAAACACCGAGTCATCAATCGCTCCCTGTACATCTGCACCGACCGGGTCGGTTTCAAACAGGAAGTTGACAGCCCCTGAGCCTGCACCAAAATACCTGGCGGTATCCGGTGATGCTGAACCCAGCCCATCTATACGCCAGTCCGCATCCAGCGAGAAGCCATCAAAACCGGTTACGCGGAAGGCTTCAATATCATCATTACCACCGGTTGGCATGATTCGCCAGTAAAAATCCACTGTACCGTCCACACTACGAACCACACGATTCTGAATATTACCTTCTAACTGCTGGCCTGCCGTACCGGTGAATGAATAACTGCTTATCATATCTTCCAGCACCACACCACCCAGTTCCGGTCGGGCTGCAACCGTTGTACCGTTAATTGCATAATCACCCGCCAGTGTGAGCGAAGCCGACCATGCGCTCGAAGATGCCAGCAGCATGCTGGCGGATAGAATTACTTTTGACATTTTTTTCATAACCTGTCCCTTGGTTGTTATTGATTAATGCGCTATCGCCATCAATATATTCAAATATTCACTGGCCAGAAGCGCGGCAATATTAACATTGGTTATAACCGCTATCTGTCAGACTGCGGGGCGATTTTGTGTAGGAAAATTCCTATCCGGGCCCAATGAACCCGGCTTTATATTTGATATCAGCAGTGGCGATAAAGAGGTGCCATCAGGGCCTACAATTATTAAGTTTTTAATCGCATTTATTTGCGGACTACCACAAATCTACCAGAACCCCTCCACAGGCCATTGCCCTATAAACCCATCTAATGACCTGGATCAATTACCGCTTAAAATTTTATGGTATTAGTTAAAATATTGATGCGACAAAGTCGATAATTTTCGTATAGCATAAAATTGTGCTTTTCGGCATCAAACCCATAACCGCTGTAACAATTGTATATGGGATATAAATATAGAGAACACCATTGGAGACGCTATGTTAGTAAGTGATATCATGACACGCACGCCGAGAACCGTATCCCCGGATACCAAATTGCAGGAAGTTGCTGCAACCATGAGCATGTACCGGATTCCCGCACTACCCGTTGTTGACGAGAACGGCATACTGATAGGTAATATTTCGGAAATGGATCTGCTGAAGAACCTGCTGCCCACCATGGACGACATTATGAATGGCAACGCGATTATGGAAATGGCCCATGTGGTGCCTAATTACTCCAGTTCCATGTCGAGAAAGGTGGGCGAGCTGATGACCCCGAACCCGATCTCGGTAACACCGGACATGCACATTATCAAGGCAACCGCACGCATGACCAGCCATCGTTTCCGTCGTATTCCAGTGGCCGACAAGGACGGCAAGCTGGTTGGCGTGATGAGCCTGGGTGACGTACACAAGGCGCTGTTCCACGCACACCTTTCAAAATAACTAAGGAACCTCTGAAAAATTTAGAGGTTTCGCGGCACAGGGACGTGCCGCCATTTTCAATAAATTTTTAAGTTATTGAAAATGAAAAACAAATTAAAATCACATTTTAATTTGTTTTTGCTCTGATCATTCATGGATGAATTATTCAGAGCTTCCCTAAATCTGCACTCACTCAACGCGGGTGCAGGCACTGGACAGGGTGGCAATGCCGCGCTTGATGCCTGCAACCGTATTTAGTCTTTAGTCTGCCTGCCCTTCCATCGAACCTCATTAAAAAACGATAAATCAATGACTTAGCCTGGCACTGGCTATTTCTTCCCTGCTTGCTGTAAGATACTCCACAGGTTTAGGTGTCAACACGTCACATAACCATGAGTTCTACCCCATGAAAACACACCCACTCAGCTTTGCGACAAAGCTGCCCCGCTATGCATTGCAGCAACTGCGGCAATTGCTGGGCTACTATTCGTTTAATTTCTATAAACTGGACCTGAAGAACCCGCCTGCCGAACAGGTGTACAGCATCTGCGAATACGGAAGTTACAGCGACGCCATCGACAACATTCACTGGCAACTGGCAAGGCAAGCAGACTACTCTGCGGACAGGGCCCGACAGCGATTTAGCAACGGCCTGTTTTTTTATGCACTGTTCGACCAGCAGACGGTTGCTGCCAGCTGCTGGATTCATCCCCAGGGTAAACGCTTTATTGATGAAACAGGCTATATGGTGAGTACCGCCGAAAACAGTCTGTGGCTAAGGGATATTTATGTAAATCCCGGCTACCGTGGCAAGCAAGTCTGTGCGAATTTCATCCGCTGTGCAGCGCATCAGTTCTATCCGGCAGCCACCACCTTCTACTCCGATATCGAGAGCCACAACACTGCTTCCATACACGCGCATAAGCGCGCTGGCTTTCAGTACATGTGTACACTGAAAGCTGTACATCTTTTCAAATACCTGATGTTACGTAGCCGACCCTCACCCGCATGTGCGGATTTACAGATCACCGGTTACAGGGCTGATAGAAAATGTTTCCTCACTCGCAAGGATTACCAGCTGTATCGACAATACAATCTGGCCTGACAATCAGGTCGTAAAACTTTTTGTGAATGATCGGTAATTATTCAACACGGGAAACGAATGCTGCGCTATCCGACAGCCAGCCTCATGCCTTCTGCCCTGTCGACACAATCACATCCACCTTTAGGTAGTTCTGGTTATTGTCTATCAGCTCGGCCACTTCAGCCAGGTGCTGTTTTCTGAATGCTTCTTTCTGCTCATCATCCAGCGACTCAATCATTCCACGATAGCCCGCATTCCACACAATATCCCACCATTGATCTGTGCTGCTGATTTCATAACCGAAATCATACTGCCTGCATTGCGGCTGGTTCAGCCCAGCATCAGCAAACAGCTTGTTTATATGCGCATTTGAACACAGGCGTAACCAGCCGGGGATTGGCACATCAAAACCGAATTCGCCATAGAGTCGCATAAAAGCATCGCTGAAAGGCGAAAACGAACCCTCGGCAAAGGTGCTTAGAATAATTCGCCCGCCGGGTTTTACCTGCCTGGCAAACTGTGCCAGCGCCGCTTCCATTTCATTGACAAAGAAAATACCGAAACTGCAGACCGCTATATCAAATGTTTCGCCGAAGGCCATGTCTTCAAAAGCCATCTGCTGAAAATCTATATTATCGAGCTGGTGTTGCTCTGCTTTCCTTTTTGCCTGCGACAGCATACCGGATGACAGGTCAACCGCCGTCACCCTGGGCTGGTGCTGATGCCTGGCAAGTTCGGTGGTGACTTTACCTGTGCCGCAGGCGATATCCAGTACCCTCTGATTTTGCTGAATATCCGCCGCCTGAATAATTATCTTCGCGGTTTGATCAAACCAGGATAGCGCCGGATGATCATAGGCATCTGCGACTGTATCGAAGGTTTTCTGTACATATTGACGACGCTTGTGTATACCCATTATGACCTTTTGCTAAATTGACCGGATGCCGATCTGCTCTACAGGGGATTTTTTATTTTTCTGATTCTAATGACTTATGCCTTAAGGGCAGGACAATATCAACATTTAAACCACCCAGCTCAGCCGATTTAGAAAAACGCATCTGGCCCTGATATTCGCTAACAGTATCACTGGCAATCGCCAGGCCGAAGCCATGGCCTTCCACGCTTTCATCCAGCCTTCTGCCTCTGCGGGACAATTCATGCACCTGATCCGCAGCAATTCCCGGTCCATCGTCCTCAACGCTTATGTTCAACTGCTGATCACTGCTCACCGTTATTCGCACTTTATGCTGCGCCCATTTACAGGCATTATCCAGCAGGTTACCCAGCAGCTCCATCATGTCCTCGCGATCTATCGGGCAGTTTACGTTTTCATCAATTCGCTGTTCTATCTGGATATTGCTCTGCGGATACATTAATCCCAGTGTATCGATCAGTGCACTCAGGTCTTTATCAAAGCAAAAGTATTTACCACTGTGACTGTGCCCGGCCAGGCGTGCACGTTTAAGGATACGATCACTCAACTGCACAATCTCATCGACCTGTTCAGTCAATGTTTCTCTGTCAGGCTCACTGGCATCCATGCGCCGCAGTACCTGGCGCATCACCGTCAGCGGTTTTTTAATTGCATGAGCCAGATCCCCCAGGCCATCCCGTGAGCGTTGCAGGCGCTGCCCCATTACCGTCAGCAAATGGTTTACCTCGTTAATCACCGGTTCGATCTCGGCCGGCACATTGCTATCCAGTCGTTCGATTTTTCCCTGTTCCAGCAGAACCAGTTGCTGTTTCACCTGCTGCAGCGGTTTAAGGCTGTGACGCAAAATCAGCACCTGTAACACAATTAGAATAAGCAGGATGCCACTGGCGGTGAATATAAACATATAAATAAACTGTTCTATATTTTGCCGTATCGGATTGAGGTCTTCCGCCAGCGAAATACTCAGCGGATACCCCTGCAGCGTATAGCCGCTGCTCAGCACCAGTAATGACTGCTGCTCCGGCCCGCTTTGTATAACTCGGCGTTGCTCGCCGCTTTCAAGAGCAACATGCTCAATACGCTGATCCCACAGGGAACGTGAATAATGGCTTTGTGTGCCGCTACTGATAACATAGTAGTGACCGGAGAAGGGCTGGTTATATACCTGATCGATGCGTTGCGCATCCAGCAGCAGGCGGCCTTCATTATCAAATGAAATCGTTGCTAACAGGGTTTCTGTATCATGCTGCAGGCGGGAGGCCACATAGTCATCGGTGACATAACGGATATTCACACTCACCAGTACAGCCAGTAGCGCAAAGGCAATCAACAGGCTGATTAACAAGCCGCTACTGAGGCGTGAGGCCAGTGAGTGCATTATAAACTGTCCCTGAAGATGTAACCCTGGCCACGCCGGGTTTCGATTCGTTCTTTGCCCAGCAACTGACGCAGGCGGCGCACATACACTTCAATCACATTGCTGTCCTTTTCCGAATCCAGGTCATACACATGGTCGCTAAGCTGTGACTTGGACAGAAGCTGCCCGCTATTAAGCAGAAAATAACGTAACAGCCGAAACTCGATGCCGGTGAGCTGATGACACTGGCCATCAGCGGTGCTGACCGATTGCTGTTGTTCATCGAGGGTAAAATCACCGACTTTCAGCTCGCCCGCTGGCTGCTGTCGAGCACGATGCAGTAATGCACTCAGGCGCGCCAGCAATTCTTCGATATGAAATGGTTTACCCAGATAATCATCCGCACCCGCCCTGAAACCATCCACTCGCTCATGCCAGGCATCACGCGCAGTCAGCACAATCACCGGCAAACGATTACCCGCACTGCGCCAGTTTTTCAGCACATCAATGCCATTGCGTTGCGGCAAGCCCAGATCGAGTACTGCAATGTCGTAAATCGCTTCGTTGCCCAGGTACTCCGCGTCTATGCCATTGTCTGCAATATCCACTGCATAGCCGGCGGCCTGCAGGTCTTTTTTTAACCCCGCAGCCAGGTAGTGGTCATCCTCCGCCAGTAACAGCCGCACTAGTGGTCTACCTTAACTTTCAGTAACTCGGCGTTTCTGGCATCGATATACAATTCCCGCACTTCGCCCCTGTCATCGATAATTTCGATTTCATAGATCATTCTGCCGTGTTTTTTCTCCAGCTCGACTTCAATCACCCGCCCCGGATAATCCGTGCGGTATTTCTCCAGTATGGTTTGCAATGGCAGCACGTCGCCCAACTCCATCAGTCGGCGCGCTTCCAGGTGATCATCGTCAGCCATTGCCGGGGTTACACCCCATGACAATAACTGCAGCAGCATCAATGCAAGTAAGGTATATGCAGATTTCATTTTCAAATTATAGCCCAGTGAACTTCAGTCGTCCCAGCGTCCATACCCTGGAATCCTGACATTATCATCATCAAAGACTCCTTTCTGTGCGTCCTGGTGACAGCTATTGCACTGGCTGAAGCTGCTAACCTTACTGTTACCGCTGACCATCTTTGCAGGAATCTCCTCATGCTTGCGTTTGAAATACGCGGTTTCACTGATACGCAATGGCGGACTGTTTGCATCGACGCCCTGCATAAATTTACGCGAACGACGGTAATTGCTGTTATCGGCGCTATTGCCTGTAAGAAAGTCACTAATCGTTTGATGCGTCTGCGCATCCAGCTCGGCGTTATCACCAAAGTGATCGTCCAGCCCGTTCATTATGGCAGTCCATGATGCTGTTGATAGCAGTGCCGGAGGATAGGCCATATGACAGCTACCGCATTCTTCTTTGTAGAGTGGATGACTGATACTGGCGACATCACTGTTATGGCTTTCACCTTCCCGCGACTCAAACGAATTGTCACTAAACACCACCGGCAGGGTCACTATGCCGACGGTAAAAATAATCGCGCTGATTGCGAGTGTACTTTTCATAGTGTTCTCCTATATCGCCTCGGCGTCTTTAATGTACGCCAGAAAGTCTGCCTTCTCCTGAATGCTGCATTCGCGGCCCAGGGTCCATTTGCAATTGCGTAGCAGCCATTTTTCCACTTTACGCTCATCACTCAATCGCTCCGCATTAACCAGAGGTGACATGGGCTGGATATCTTTGCCGGTTTTTACATGCTTACCCGCGCGAGACAAATCACTGGTGTGACAGGATGCGCAGCTACGCTCACTGAACTCGCCACTGCCAGCAAACGTCTGTTGCCACATTGCCTGGCCCCGTTGTGCACTGGGTGTGCCTGCACCCTGTTGCGCATACTGCTGCAACAGGTTATTGCTGTCCGCATGGGCAAGGCTGCTCACCGCACCAGCCAGAAGTGTTGCAAGAATAAGATGTTTCATTGTTTTTCTCCCTCAATCACATTCATCGATTCCGATGCTGGCTGTGATTGCTTAAATCCACTGACCATAGCCGCAATCAGGTTTTCACGATGGATCAGGCTTTCAACCAGCACCCCGATCACATGGATAACCACCAGCAGCATGGTGAAGTTGGCAAAGAACTCGTGCACCTCTTCCAGCGGATCTGCCCAGGCTGAGCCTGACTGTGCAAACCATTGAGCCAGCGGCCCCGACTGTTCCGCCGCACCGAACAGCATCATACCGCTAGTCGCAGTGACCAGCAGGCTTAACATCAGCAGGATGACCATTGCACCGCCAGCCGGGTTATGCCCGATATAGCGTTTCGCCCTGAGTCTCAGGGTGTCTTTCAGGAAGGCTTTGATGGTTGCCGGGCGATAGACAAAATCGGAAAATCGCGCATGGCGCGTACCGATAAAGCCCCATACCAGGCGCACCAGCAATAGCGAGAGAATCAGGTACCCCGCCCAGCTGTGCACAGTCATAAAGTCGTCTTCGGTGAAAAACGCGATCAGGAAGGCACTGGCCAGTGACCAGTGAAAAAATCGCACCAGAGGGTCCCAGACCCGAATCTGAGATTGTTCACTCATGATATAACTCTCCTCGTTAAGTTGAGGTAAAGCTATCAGGTGAAACTGAATTCAAGCTGAAAAAGGCGCTGAAATTATAATGTCAGGCCAAAGTCTGCTGTTACAGGCTTCTACTGCAGCAGACTATGCGCATGCACTAACCAGGCAGTCGCGGCCATTATCTTTCGCCTTATACAGGCATTGATCAACTGCATCGATAAATGCTTTTTTATTGTCCGCTGCAGCGGGGGTAATGGTGCCCACGCCCAGGCTGATCGTCAGCACTTCATTGACCGCTGAGTTTTCATGGGGAATCTGCTGTTGCTGAATCAATGAGCGACACGTCTCCGCGATCTGCTTCGCGGACGCCGCATCGGTTTCCGGCAATACCAGTACAAACTCCTCACCACCAAAGCGGCCGACAAAATCCCGTGGACGATGCACCGCCTCGCTTAATGTTCTGGCCACCGCCCGCAGGCAATCATCCCCCTGAATATGACCGTACTGATCGTTATACTGTTTGAAGTAATCGATATCGATCATAATTAACGACAGCGGTTTGTGGTTGCGTCGGGCATTGGCCCATTCACTGTCGAATACCTTGTCGAACATACGCCGGTTGGCAACACCGGTTAAGCCATCCTTATACGACAACTCTTCCAGTTCTTTCTGCAGGTGATTCAGCCTGGCTTCATTTTTCTTGCGCTCACTGATATCGAACATAAAACCAATCAGTGCTTCCACCGAACCGGCCTCATCACGCACCACGTGTACCACATCACGGATCCAGATATAGTCACCGTCTTTTGTCAGTGCGCGGTAATCCGCTTCGTGGTCGGTACCTGACTTTGATTGCGACACACAGAAATTCACCACCCGCTCACGGTCATCCGGGTGCATGCGCTCGGCCCAGTCATCAACACTGACCCAGCTCTGCGGTGTCCAGCCTAGCAGCTGTTCGATCTGCGGGCCAATATAGGCAAAGCGCATGGTCTGCCAGTCGATTTTCCAGGGTATGGCCCTGGTCGATTCCAGCAGGGTTTTATACACCGCACTGTCTATATCCATCTGTTGTTCTGTATCATTCATCTGCGTGCTGCTTTATTACTGGTTTTATGGATTATTGCATACTTACGATGTCAGTATATGTTCAGCTTACTGGCAACCTGCCATATTCTATCGATCATTAACCACCTTCCTGGCGGTTGTATTTAAGTGCCTGGCCCAGTGTCCTTACATCCACATGCTGGTGTTTCATTAACAGGGTAATCATAATTTCTTCTACTGCTGCGTACACACACAGCAGTGCGGCCAGCCTGAATGGCCAGCTGACAATATCGGAAAACAGCAGAATGTAAGCGATAATGGTAACCGCCACCGCAACCTTCACACTCCAGGTGTGGTAGCTGGTCATGCTTCTGAATTTAATAAATCCAATCACCACCGGCAGGGTAAAACTGAGCAGCACCATCGCAGCAAATACAGCTTCGCGACGAACAATTTCCGGCCATAACAACCAGGCGGAAACCGCCATCACTGAATACACCAGGAAATCTCCCCAGCTGTCCAGGTGTGAACCCATTTCGGTAATCTGTTGCAAGTACCTTGCAAGAAAGCCATCAAGTACATCGGTAAACACCGTCAGCACCAGCACCAGCAAAAACCACTCGGGCTGTTGCTGTATTGCCAGCCATAGCAACACCGGCGCCAACAGCACCCGGATCAGACTCACCAGGTTGGGCAGATTATAGATTTCCTGTTTTGCCATAGCGCAACATTCCTCTGGGATAATGGCTTATCTAATACGGACGCCTGCGCAGGCCAATTTTATACAGCAGGCGAGAGAACAACAGGTCAAACAGGATAAATGCCAGCACCAGCAGTGAAATACTCCATGGTGTTAAGGCAAACACGTTCATCACCAGCAGTGCAGGAAACAGTGACTCGGCCACCTGATCAAACAATGGCGCCATACTGCTGGACGGCAAATTAAGCCGCCGCTTGATAAAGCTGGTTAGCAGATCACCGCCCATCGCCGCCAGTGCTATTAACAAACCGGTTTGCAGCGCATAGCCCAGCAACAGGGCCAGCAGGGAGGTTAGCACTAGCGAAGCAATTAATCCGCGCCAGGTTTTGGAGTGACCGAACAGCGGCCGCTTGTCGATAAAACGCAGATGGCCGTCAATGGGATAGTCCGCTTTATTGCCTAACAGATTACGCGCCAGTATAGGCGCCCCGTTGGCCAGCACAATGAGAACAAATAAATGAATCAGGGCAAGACTCACATACACTCCCAGGCTAAAACTTTAAATTGCTGTTTAGTATAGCCATAAATAACAGGCATCACTGAACAGACGCAGGGGCGCATCTACAGCTTTAGTCTTTTTTGTCGACGGGTGGTTCAGATTGAACCTTAAGTGTTTTTCGCTCGAATTAAACAACAGACAGGTGCGCAATAATGCGTTCACTGCTGAGTTGACATAAAGCCTGTGGGAATAGAAAACGGGGATCAGTACAACTTAAGCGCAATGAGCATCAGCTTCCCTGCCGATGTTTCATCAGACAAATATCGGGCTTTAGCCCTTCTTCATTTTATCGAAGAACTCGTCATTGGTTTTGGTGCTTTGCAGTCGTTCCAGCATAAACTCGATCGCGCCCAGTTCATCCATTGGATGCAACACTTTGCGCAATACCCACATCATCTGTAACTCATCCGGATCGGTAAGTTTTTCTTCACGGCGTGTGCCGGAACGATTGATATTGATGGCAGGGTAGATACGTTTTTCTGCAATACGACGATCCAGGTGGATTTCCATATTACCGGTACCCTTGAACTCTTCGTAAATAACCTCGTCCATTTTTGAACCGGTATCCACCAGTGCTGTCGCCAGAATAGTAATACTGCCGCCTTCCTCGATATTACGTGCCGCACCGAAGAAACGCTTGGGACGGTGCAGTGCGTGGGCATCCACACCACCGGTCAGTACCTTGCCGGAGGATGGAATCACCGTGTTGTAGGCACGCGCCAGGCGGGTAATCGAGTCGAGCAGAATCACCACGTCCTTTTTATGTTCTGCCAGACGCTTGGCCTTTTCAATTACCATTTCCGCAACCTGTACGTGACGGCTGGCGGGTTCATCAAAGGTTGATGACACCACTTCACCGCACACCATGCGCTGCATTTCGGTCACTTCTTCTGGGCGTTCGTCGATGAGTAGAACAATCAGGTAACAATCAGGGTGGTTGGCGGCAATTGACTGAGCCAGGTTGCTCATTAACATGGTTTTACCGGCTTTGGGTGGCGAGACAATCAGGCCACGCTGCCCCTTACCAATCGGTGCCACCAGGTCGATAATACGCGCGGTAATATCTTCCGAACTGCCGTTGCCCCGCTCCAGCTTCAAACGCTCTTCCGGGTGCAGCGGCGTCAGGTTCTCAAACGCCACCTTGTTCTTGGCATTTTCCGGTGCATCGAAGTTAATCGAATCCACCTTGAGCATGGCGAAATAGCGTTCGCTGTCTTTCGGTGGCCTGATTTTACCGGCCAGTGTATCGCCGGTGCGCAGACCAAATCGTCTTATCTGGCTGGGCGACACATAAATATCATCGGGACCTGCCAGGTAGGAACCTTCTGCAGAACGCAGAAAGCCGAAGCCATCCTGCAGAATTTCCAGTACACCGTCACCGAAGATGTCTTCACCACTTTTTGCATGGGCCTTGAGGATGGCAAAGATAATGTCCTGTTTCTTGGCTCGCGCAAGGTTTTCGAGCTTCATGGTCTGGGCGATTTCTACCAGTTCTGCAGGGGCTTTTTGCTTAAGTTCAGTTAGATTCATAGTTGGAGTTTTCGAAAGATTGGAATGATTAGAGGAAACGCTATTAA
>Ga0209692_10000733_pt1 | contig 62278 bp, 47 predicted proteins | sample tdDd472_FD_187129 | JGI IMG/M metagenome (GOLD analysis project Ga0209692, IMG submission 187129) | Marine sediment microbial communities from the Atlantic coast under amendment with organic carbon and nitrate - tdDd47.2 (SPAdes)... | ecosystem: Environmental > Aquatic > Marine > Coastal >... | reverse complement strand
ATCCTGGCATGATACCAACCTTAGCTTCACCTGGAGTAATAATTCCAGGGCAGTTAGGACCAACCATTCTACAATCTTTATCTGATATAAACTCTTTAACTTTTACCATATCTGCAGTAGGAATTCCTTCAGTAATAGTAACTATTACTTTTATTCCTGCATCAGCGGCTTCCATAATAGCATCAGCACAGAATGCTGGTGGAACAAAAATTACAGAAACATCTGCACCAGTTTTTTCAACTGCGTCTGATACTGTATTAAATACCGGTTTGTCGAGATGAGTTTGACCACCTTTTCCGGGTGTAACTCCACCAACAACATTAGTTCCATATTCGATCATTTGTTGAGCATGAAAAGTTCCCTCTCCACCAGTAAAGCCTTGAACAATAATCTTTGAATCTTTATTTACTAATACACTCATTTGTATTTATCTTTAAATTTAATAGATCAAAAATACATTTTTTATACTAAACAGAAAAAGATTATCTGCGTTGAAAATTATGTTCTAAAAAAACAATTGCTTTCTTTTTATGTTCGTATTTTTACAACAGAAAATAAAATAATTGAAATGCTCAATAAACTAAACGAATTATCAATTAGCCTTAATGGCGATTTATATACCGATAAAAAAACACGAATTCTTTATGCAACAGATGCTTCGGCATACAGGGAATTGCCATTAGCTGTTGCACGTCCAAAAAACAATGATGATTTAAAAAAGCTTATTGCTTTTGCTAATAAGCATAAAACTTCATTAATTCCGCGTACTGCAGGCACTTCACTTGCTGGTCAGGTAGTCGGAAATGGAATTATCGTTGATATTTCAAAATATTTTACTAAGATTCTGGAACTGAATACTGAAGAAAGATGGGTAAGAGTTCAACCTGGAGTTATTCTCGATGAACTAAATATGTTTCTTAAACCACATGGATTGTTTTTTGGCCCTGAGACTTCTACTGCAAATCGTTGCATGATTGGTGGAATGGTTGGAAATAATGCTTGTGGCTCACATTCCATTATTTATGGAACAACCCGTGATCATACTTTATCAACGAAAGTAATTCTAAGTGATGGAAATGAAGTTAAATTTACTTCTGTAAGTAATAAAGTTTTTGTGGAAAAACTTAAAGGTGATCAATTAGAGAATAAGATATATCAACATATAAATCAGATACTTTCAAATAAAGAAAATAAGGACGAAATAAGAAAAGAATTCCCAGATAAGTCAATTTATAGACGTAATACTGGATATGCGATTGATTTGTTATTAGAAACAGAACCATTTACTGAAACAAATAACCATTTCAATTTTTCGAACTTAATTTGTGGCTCTGAAGGAACCTTAGGTCTAATTACTGAAATAAAACTTGATTTAGTTGATATCCCGCCAAAAGAGATTGCCGTACTTGCAGCACACTTTAAAACAAAAGAAGAAGCTTTTAGAGCTAATTTAATTGCATTGAAACATAATCCTGGTGCAGTTGAGATGATGGACGATACCATCTTAAACTTAACAAAAGGAAATAGAGAGCAACTCAAAAATAGATTTTTTGTTGATGGTGATCCGGGAGCAATTCTAATTATTGAATTTGCTCGAGAATCAAAAGAAGAAATTGATAATATCTGCAAAAAGTTAATTGCTGATTTAAAACAAGCAGATTTTGGATATCATTTTCCTATTATTTATGGTGAAGAAACTAAAAAAGTTTGGGCATTACGCAAGGCTGGATTAGGTGTATTGTCGAATATGGAAGGTGATGCCAAACCTGTATCAATAATTGAAGATACAGCAGTTAATGTAGATGTATTGCCAGACTATATGGATGATTTTAAGCTTATTCTAGAAAAGCATAAACTGGAATGCGTTTATCATGCACACATTGGTTCTGGAGAGTTGCATTTGCGTCCGATTTTAAATCTGAAAGATTCCAAAGATGTTGAAATGTTTAGAACCATTGGAGTTGAAATAGCACATTTGGTTAAGAAATATAATGGATCTATGAGTGGTGAACACGGTGATGGTCGTGTACGTGGAGAATTTATTCCAATAGTAATCGGTGAAAATAACTACAAACTATTGCAAGATCTAAAATCAGTTTGGGATCCAAATCATATTTTTAATCCAGGCAAAATCGTTGATGTTCCCTCAATGACATCAAACTTAAGGTATGAAGCAAATAGAAAAGAGCGTGAAATAGAAACTATTTTTGATTTCTCAAATGTAGGTGGAATACTTAGAGCAACTGAGAAATGCAATGGGAGTGGAGATTGCCGCAAAACGGAAAAGTCAGGCGGTACTATGTGTCCAAGTTATATGGCTACACGAAACGAGAATGATGTTACCAGAGCTCGGGCAAATATTCTGCGTGAGTTTTTAACTACATCTGATAAGAAAAATCCATTCGATCATAAAGAGATTAAACAAGTTATGGATTTATGCTTATCATGTAAAGCATGTAAATCAGAATGTCCTTCAAGTGTTGATGTTACAAAATTGAAAGCTGAATTCCTACAACATTATTATGATGCGCATGGAATTCCTTTACGTTCAAGGTTAATTGCTTATATCACTGAGATAAACAAATTAGCTTCAATCGTTCCTGGCATCTATAATTTCTTTATGGGGAATAGAGCTTTTTCTTCAGTTTTAATGCGCTTAATTGGATTTGCTCCCAAAAGAAGTATGCCTTTGCTTGGTAAGAAAACAATGAGTAAATGGATTAAGAGCTATATTAAAGAGCTTAATAATACAGAAGTAAATAAAGGGAAAATTTATTTATTCAATGATGAATTTACAAACTACAACGATACTGATATTGGTATAAAAACAGTACAGCTCCTTACGAGACTTGGTTATGAAGTGCTTATTCCAAAACATATCGATAGCGGACGTACCTATTTATCAAAAGGACTTTTGAGAAAAGCAAAAAAGATTGCAATACAAAATGTAAATTTTTTGAAAGATATCATTTCCAACAAATCACCTTTGGTAGGCATAGAACCTTCTGCTATTTTATCTTTTAGAGATGAATATCCTGATTTAGTAGGAGATGAACTTAAAGAAACTGCAGTTGAATTAGGCGAAAATGCCCTAATGATTGATGAATTATTAAAACGAGAAATTGAAAATGGAAACATCAAAAAAGAGCAGTTTACAGAATCAGCTCAGAAAATAAATTTTCACGGACATTGTCAGCAAAAAGCTGTTGCATCAACCGATCCGACTAAATTTTTATTATCATTCCCGGAGAATTATTCAGCTGAAGAAATACCTTCAGGTTGTTGTGGAATGGCAGGATCGTTTGGATATGAAAAAGAGCATTACGAAGTATCTATGAAAATCGGAGAGATGGTTCTTTTTCCTGCAGTTCGTGAGGCCGATGAAACAACATTAATTGCTGCACCAGGAACAAGTTGCCGGCACCAAATTAAGGATGGAACAGGAAAAAAAGCATTGCACCCTGTTGAAATTTTGTATGCTGCTTTGCTATAACATTTTTTAACAAAATTAAACATCGTTTTTAAAAGAAGAGTTCGTTACTTTAAGGTTATTAATGAAAGTACCTTTGTTTATTAAAACCTTAAAGAGAAGATGATATTAAAATTTACACTTCGTAATTTAACTAAACGTCCTTTTTTAAATCTAACAAAAGTTATTGGTTTAAGTCTGGCATTAAGTGCTTTGCTTATTATAAGCATGTATTTGAAATTGGAACTTTCATACGAAAAGTATAATAGTAAATCCGATAGAATTTATCGTCATACCATTACCAGCGAAAACTTTATTGGAGGTAAGCATTTTGCTCGTATGGTTTATGCATCTTATGTTCCTGCAATGGCTGAGTACTTTCCTGAAATTGAGAGTTATGTCCGTTTGGCCCGAATGAGAGGTGAGTTTATTAAGAAGAATAAACAGTTTTTTGGACTAAATCAGGCTTTCCAGGTTGATAGTACTTTTTTTGAGATTTTTGATGCTAAACTTTTAATTGGTAATTCTGAAAACATACTCGATGAACCAGGAACAATGGTTATTAGCGAAAGTTATGCCAAAAAAGTATTTGGAGATGATAATCCAATAGGACAGGTTTTAACATTACCAGAAAGCCAGTTTTATGCGGAGAGTATTGATTTAACTGTTAAGGGGATTATGAAAGATTTTCCTGTAAATTCTCATTTACATCCCGATTTTATAACTTCACCTGTGGATAGAACGGTTTTTAATTCATGGGCTTGGGTTTATTTATTATTTGCTGAGAATTCAGATGCAGAAAATATTACTATTAAGTTTCCAGATTTTCTTTCATCTGTTTGGGAAGTAGAAAAAAGTGAACTAAAAATGATCCCATATTTTCAAAGTATTGAAGATATTCATTTACACTCTGATAAATTAAGAGAAATTGAATCTAATGGAAATATGGTTGTAATTTACACACTATCTACAGCTGCATTAATATTGTTGTTTATTGCCTTAATTAATTACGCTAATCTGAACATTGGAATGGCGGGTTTTAGCGATAAATTTGTTTTTATCAATAAGCTATCGGGATCATCACAAAAGGTAAGCATTAAACATTATTTACTGGAGGGTTTAACTGTTTATATGGCTGTAATCCTTGTTTCATATTTTCTAACTATTTTTGCTGATTCTGCTATACAAAAATACATTGGAATAAATCTTTTTAAAAAAGAAAAAGTACTTGTCTTTGCAATAGCTCTTATTTTTGGAATATTAAGTATTCTTGCTTCCATCGCACCAATGTATAAGTTGATATTGTCGAAGGTAAGTTCAGTTTTAGATTTTAAAAGCCTTAGCAATATCAAAAAAAAAGGAGTAAGTAATGGTTTAATTGTCTTACAGTATACTATTTCGATTTCGTTAATTGTGGCAGTTTTTGTAATTCACAGGCAAACCAATTATGCGCTTCAATCTGGGATGGGCAGTGAAATAAATAACCTAATATGCATTGAAAATGTACATATAAGTGTGCAAAATGATTTTCCAGTATTTAAAGAAGAGCTGTTAAAATATAATTCAATTGAATCGGTTTCAGCTATGTTTGAACCTCCGGGAGGTGAAGCCAATGATATGTTTCCTTTTAAAATGGAAGGATATGTTCCTGACGAATCAAATCCACAGGATAAAATGATTGGAGTTTTCCCTTGTGATTATTCATTTGCTAATATCTTTAATCTGAAATTTTTAAGTGGAAGTAATTTTTCTGAGAAGTGTAAAGATTCAGAGGGAGCAGGAGAGTATATCATTAACGAAGCAGCTATGAAAAGACTTGGGTATTCAAATCCGGATGAAATTGTTGGGAAAGAATTTGATTTAGAATTTTTTAATGATTTTATACAAATTCCAGAAGGTAAAATAATTGGAGTAATAAAAGATTTCCATTTTTCAAGTTTGAAAAAAGAAATTGAACCTTATATTTTTTTCAAAAGAGATACCATGTGGATAAGCAATTTTATTGTTTCTTTTAATCCTGAAAATAAAGATAAAGCTCTTCTTAATATTAAAACGGTTTGGGAACAGTTGTATCCTAATTATCCTTTCGAATATTCTTATGTTGATTCAATGTATAAACAAGTATATAGAGCAGAGATTTTACAGGCAAAACTATTATCTATATTCACGATTATAGCTTTATTTATTTGCTCTATGGGATTATTAGGAATGTCGCTATTAATAACCCAACGACGCACGAAAGAAATTGGCATACGAAAAGTAAACGGGGCTAAAATATCACAAATTATATGGTTTGTAAACTGGAATTTAATAAAATGGATTATTATTTCATTGATTATTTCTGTTCCATTGTCATATCTTGCGATGCTAAGATGGTTAGAAAACTTTGCTTATAAAACTTCGATTAGTTGGTGGATTTTTGTTTTATCAGGTATGATTGCTATACTTATTTCAATAGTAACTGTTTCCTTGATTTCATGGAAAGCAGCCAGAAGTAATCCGGTAAATGCTTTGCGATATGAATAATAAAATGTTTTTAACAATAAGTTTAAACATTTTAGTAAATTGGCTGATCAAAATTTAAAATCTAAATTGAATGAAAAATACAAATTACACATTATTTACTCTTTTATTGATCTCATTTTTTATTTTCTGTAATTTTTTAAGTGCTAATGGACAAGAAACCGATAAATGGGATTTTATGGTTGGCGGAGATTTTTCACTTAGTTCCAATACTTTAAAATTAAAAAATGATGTAGCAAGTAATGAAATTTCAAATGAGTATTATATTAAAATTAAACCGGTTTTTGGTTACTTTTTTACTGACAATATTGCAATTGGTATTAATATTAATTACGATTATGCTAGATATGGTTCTAAGGAAAACTCAAATTCTATTTCAGCGGGTCCTTTTTTAAGAATTTATTTAGGTAATTCTTATGTAAAACCTTTTATTCACGGAGGCGTCGGTTTTGGAAATTATAAATATTCATATGATTCTTCCAATAATTATGATGATATTGATATCAGTGCCTATTTATTTAATTACAATATAGGAGGTGGTGTGGCCTTTTTCTTAAATGAATATGTTGCTTTGGAAGTATTAGTGTATTATGATAATACATCTTTAAAACCAAATGAAAACAACGAAGAAAATATAAAAGAAGTACATAGTATAGTTAGTTTGGATGTTGGCTTTCAAGTTTATCTATAATTAATAATTGAAATTTCTGTATTCTACAATAGTTTAAATATGCAATCTTAAAGGATTTATAATTTAAACTTTTTCAGGTATTTACGCTATTAATTAATCAATCTATCAAATAAAATAAAATTATAAAAAATATTAAGTTCGTTAACAATATTTAGTAAATTGGCAAATCAAAATTTAAAATCTTTTTATAATGAAAAATACATGTAAAACATTATTAGCTATTGTATTAGCACTTTTTTCTTTTAGTATTTTAAATGCACAAGATAAAAGCGATTGGAAAGGTGGAGTTCCTGAAGGTTGTACGTCAATTACTGTTGGTAAATTAGCATCTGTTGATGGTTCAGTAATTACTTCACATACCGATGATAGTCACAGAACACGTTCATGGATGGATATTCAGCCTGCAAAAGATCATGCAGCAGGAGCAATGACTCCAATGTATAAGCGTACTGCCGATAATTCAAAAGCAATGCCTGCGTATAAACACGATAAAATAGGGGAAATTCCACAAGTTGAACATACTTATCAGTATATAAACTCAGCTTATCCTTGTATGAACGATAAACAATTAGGAATTGGTGAATCAACATTTGGTGGAAGAGATGAATTACAGTCGGATGCTGGTTTAATTGATTGCCAAAGACTTTGTCAATTAATGGTTGAGCGTACTACAACTGCTCGTGAAGCAATTCAAATGGCAGGCGTTTTGATTGAAAAATATGGTTGGAACGATTACGGTGAAGCATTAACTATTGCAGATCCAAAAGAAGTTTGGCATTTTGAGGTTGTTGGTCCTGGAAAAGATAAGGTCGGCGGTGTATGGGTTGCTCAGCGCGTTCCCGATGATCATATTTCATGTAATGTAAATGCTAGTACAATTAAAGAAATTGATCTTACAAACAAAGATTATTTTATGGCATCAGAAAATGTTTATGATGTTGCTAAAGAAAATGATTGGTGGAACGAAAGTGAAACTTTCCAGTTTTGTTACGCATATGCACCTGAAAGCAGAAAATCATTAGCTGCTCGTCGTCGTGAGTGGAGAATTTTTGATTTATTGGCTCCATCATTGAAATTAGATCCAAATGCTCAAGATTATCCTTTCTCTGTTAAACCAGATAAAAAAGTTTCTTTAGAAGATTTAGTTATGGTTTTTAAAGATTATTACGAAGGAACACCTTATGATATGACACGAAGTATTAAAGCTACTGATAAGGACGGTAAAACCATTATTTCACCTATGGCAAATCCTTTTATGCCTTACGATCAGTTAGATATATCAAATGTGAGTGGTGGTTGGTATAGTGTCGATCATGAAACTGGAGATATTGCTTTCTTAGGAGAACGTACTATTGCTCGTTGGTATACAATGTATGCAACCATTATTCAGTGTCGTGACTGGTTACCTGATGAAATTGGTGGTGTAGTTTGGTTAGCGCAAGATAATGTTGCAACATCGGTTTATGTTCCTGTTTATTGCAGCGCAACTGATTTACCAAGTTCATATAAAACTCCAGGAAGAGTAAATGGATACACAAGAGAATCGGCTTGGTGGGCTTTTAACAGAATGGGAACATTAGCAGCTCAGCGTTGGGGAGATGCTCGTCATGATGTTGATAATGTATGGAATCCAATGCAAAAGGAGATGTTCGAAAATCAAAAGTTATTTGAAGAAAAAGCATTAAAATTATATAACGAGAAAAAGCCACAAAAAGCAATTAACTTTGTAACTAAGTATTCAAATGATAAGGCAAATGAAGTAGTTGATAAAGCTTGGAAATTAGGTGATTATTTATGGACCAAGTACGACGAGAAGTTTTAAGTTGATGAAATATAAAGTGTCATGCTGAGCTTGTCGAAGTATGACACTTCTGATTATAAAACACACTCCGACATCGCGATCGCTATCGGGACTGTGTGACAATACAATTTGTTATAAATAGAATTAATTATGTCAATAAACAAACGAGGTTTTGCAAGCGATAATAATTCAGGAGTTCATCCTGAGATTATGAAAGCAATTAATGATGCTAATGAAGGTCATACCATTGCATACGGTGATGATATTTATACTGAAAGAGCAAAAGCCAAACTATACGAACATTTTGGAAGTGACATAGATATTTATTTTGTATTTATTGGTACTGCAGCTAATGTATTAGGTTTACATGCAGCAACACGTTCGTGGAACTCCATCATATGTGCCGAAACAGCCCACATTAATGTTGACGAATGTGGCGCACCTGAAAAGTTTAATGGATTTAAATTGCTTTCCGTCGAAACTCCAGATGGAAAATTGACAGTCAATTCAATTAAAAAACATATACATGGTATTGGTTTTGAGCATCATTCGCAACCAAAGATTATTTCTATTACACAAGCAACCGAATTAGGAACAGTTTATACTCAAGATGAAATTAAAACTCTTGCAGATTTTGCTCACGAAAATAACATGTATTTACATATGGATGGTGCCCGAATAGCAAATGCTGCTATTACTTTAAATATGAGTTTTAAAGAGTTTACAAAAGATGTAGGAGTAGACATACTTTCATTTGGAGGTACCAAGAACGGATTGATGTATGGAGAAGCAATTCTTTTCTTAAATAAAAAATTAGGTGAAGATTTTAAATATGTACGAAAGCAGGGAATGCAGTTAGCTTCGAAAATGCGTTTCATATCTGCTCAATTCGAAAGATATTTATCTGATAACTTCTGGTATATGAATGCAAAACATTCTAATAAAATGGCTCAGTTATTAGCGGAAAAACTAAAAGATGTACCTCAAGTTCAAATTACTCAAAAAGTTGAAGCAAATGGAGTTTTTGCGATTATTCCTTCAAGAAAAATAATTGAAGAATTAATGAACGAATACTTTTTTTACGATTGGGACGAATCTAGAAACGAGGTTCGCTGGATGTGTTCTTTTGATACACAAGAAGAAGATATAAATGCATTTGTGGAGTTAATAAAGAATAAACTGAAATAGAAAAATATCCTATTACTATTTCGTAAATCATTCTAAAAAGAAAATATCAACAAATAGAAGTCTTTTATTAACTAAACTTTCTATAGAAGAATAATTCCAATACTTTTAGCCTTTCAGATTTTCTAACTTAAAAAGTAAAAAATAATGAGTGGCTTCTTTGGCAGTATTTCAAAAAAAGATTGTGTTTTAGATGTATTTTACGGTACCGATTATCATTCTCATTTAGGAACAAAAAGAGCTGGAATGGCTTTTTATTCTAAGGAAAATGGTTTTCAACGTTCAATACATAGTTTAGAGGATGGATATTTCAGAAATAAATTTGAAAGCAGTTTATCTAAGTTTTCTGGAAATCATGGTATAGGAGTTATTAGTGACACGGAAGCTCAACCAATAGTTGTAACGTCACATCTTGGAAAATTTGCTGTAGCTACCGTAAGTAAAATTGTAAATATAGATGAGTTAGAAAAACGGTACATGAACCAGCATCGTACATTTTCAGAAAATAGTCAGGGTGAAGTAAATGCAACAGAATTAGTTTCTATGATGATTGCCGAAGGTGATGATTTTGCATCAGGAATACAGAATGTTTATAACTTAATTAAAGGATCATGTTCAATGCTTATTTTAACAGAAAATAGCATTATTGCAGCACGAGATAAATATGGTAGAACACCAATTATTTTAGGCCAAAAGGAAGATGGTTTCGCAGTTACCTTCGAAACCTGTGCATTCCCAAATCTGGGATATGAATCAGAAGTTTTTTTAGGTCCTGGCGAAGTTGTTGAAATTAAACCTGACGGTTATAAACAGTTAAGAAAACCAAATGAGAAAATGCAGATTTGTTCATTTTTATGGGTTTATTACGGTTATCCACCATCATTTTACGAAAATATAAATGTCGACGAAGTTAGATATAATTGCGGAGCGTCTTTAGCGAAAAGAGATGATCTTGATTTAGATTTCGTAGCAGCAATTCCTGATTCAGGAGTTGGACATGCAATGGGATATAGTAACGAAAAGAAAATCGCTTTAAAACGTCCATATTCAAAATATACACCAACATGGCCACGAAGTTTTATGCCTCAAACTCAGAATATGCGGGAATTAGTTGCCAGAATGAAACTAATTCCGAACAAAGCATTAACAAATGGGAAAAAAGCAGCTTTTTTAGATGATTCTATTGTTAGAGGAACACAGCTTAAAGATAATGTAAGAGATCTGCATAAAGCTGGAATTGAGGAAGTTCACATGCGCATTGCTTGTCCACCTTTAACATATCCCTGCGAATTTTTGAATTTCAGTCGATCTAGATCAAATATGGACCTAGCTACTCATAAAGCAGTTCAAAAGCTTGAAGGAAAAGAAAATGTGGACATGAAAGAATATTCCGATTCTAGTAGTCCTAAATATAAAGCAATGGTAGAGCAAATTAGAAAGGATCTTAACCTTACAACTTTAAAATTTCAAAAGCTTGACGATCTTGTTGAAGATATTGGATTACCAAAAGAGAAACTTTGTACTCATTGCTGGGACGGAAGTAGCTGCTTTTAAAGTTTAAATATAAAAAGGTTATTCCTGTTTAATTAATAAACGGAATGACCTTTTCTTTTATCAATTGCAAATTTTTTTCAACAGATTCATCTACACCAAATGGAACAGAAAACATAATAGAATCTACTTTTACAGATTGTAGAATATGATTAATCTTTTCTACAACTTGTTTCGGTGTTCCCCAAATAGTTAAATTGTTTAACATATCATCAGTTACATATTTAGCAGCTTCTTTTATTTTTCCTGATTTTGATAGCTTTGAAATTATATCAATTTGATGCTTGTTATATTTAACATTACATCGATCTAAAATTTTAGTTAAATAGGGTAGATAAACAATTAATGTGTCAACAACCTTTTCTCTACATTTTATTTCATCTTCAGAGACACAGCAAATTCCTCCGATGGAAAATTTAGGCCAGTTTGTAATGCTTGTTTCGCTATTGCCAATTAAAAAATTATTCTGTAACTGATTTAAATAATCAACATTCCAAACATCTGCAATTTGTATTTCATGTGTGTGCTTTCCTGCTATATAAGCCATATCAGGATTCCAGGTTCCGGTTACTAAAGGAATATTTGCAGAGTTTATACGTAAAAAGGCATTTTCATTTGCTTTAAAGTAGTTTCCCTCAAAATTTCCTTTTTCATTATTTAAAAAATGTCGAACAAGTTTAACATTTTCTTCAAAAGCTAAACGTGTATTTTCTTCTTTTGTGTCCATTCCTAAAAAATCATAAAAAGCACCACGACCTAATCCTAAAACAGCTCTTCCGTTCGAGATTTCATTTATTGCTAAAATACTTGAAGTTATTATTGCTGGATGTCGATAAAAGCCATTTAAAAGACAAGGTCCAATTTCGATTTTTTTTGTATGTTCAGCTATTAAAGTTAATATGGGAATAGATGGGTAGTAAAATAAATCATCATAAATATATATTCTATCGTAACCGAGTTGTTCAATATAAGTTGACAGATTTATATAACTTTTTGGTGAATAATTACCTTGAAGGGCAACATAAAATTTTGGTTGTTCTAAATTCATTTTACTAAATATTGTGAAAAAAGTAACAAAAGTACAGAACTAATTTTAGTTCTGTACTTTCTACTAATTGCAATTAAATATATAATTAAAGGTTTAGGTTAACTATCTTTACCATCAATATATAATCCTTGAATATAACCATCATTGGTTACTTCATGCATTGGAGGTAATCCTTTTTTTGCAATTGTTTCAAATTCTTCCGCTTTATATAATGTTTTTACGTTAATATACCTTGTACCGTTGGAGTGGAGGTATTCAAATTTAGTATCCGGTCCAACATGTACTTTTCCTCCACTTGGTGCATAAACATAATGTGGAATAGCTGTTGATGATTCTGTACATAAGTATTGATAAATATCTAGCCCTTTTTGAACTGTTGTGCGCAAATGATCGCTACCTTCAACAGGCATGCAGTGATTCATATAATAGGGAATTATATTGTTTCTGATAAGTAATTTAAACAGATTACTCATTGTTTCAATATCATCATTAATTCCTTTTAATAATACAGTCTGATTTCTTAATGTTATACCTCTAGATGTAAGTTTATTACAAGCTTCTATTACTTCCGGAACTAATTCATCAGGATGATTAAAATGAACATTTATAGCCAAATATTTACTCTTTTCCGGATGTTGAGAATTTATCAGGTTATAAGATGATAATTTAAAACATAGATCTTCAGTAAAAATTTGGGGCATAGTTAGCAAAGTTCTTGATCCAATTCTTATCTCAGAAATATTATCCAGTTGAGTTAATTTATCAAGTAGATAAAATAATTTGTCTGTATCAAGAAATGGTTCTCCACCTGTAATTAAGGCACCACGCACTTCTTTCATTTTACCTACTTCGTGTACAACAGTATCAATTTCATCAAAGGTCATAGCAGGTTTATTACGCATTACACGACTTTTTTTGTAACAGAACCTACAATATGCCGGACAGTCGAAATGCGGAGTAATTAAAACCCTGTCTCTATATAGTCTTTCCAAGCCATAAGTTTTAGAAGCTTTCTTACCTTCCTCAAAGGGAGTTGACGTTCCATTTGTTGTATATTCTTGGGGCGACGGTAAAAATTGTTTTCTAATTGCCTCTGAATTTTCAAAGAGTTTTAGTAGGAAAGAAGTGTACTTTACTGGGTATTTTTGCTTTATTTTTTCTAATAATTCTATATCCTCTTGATTTTTAGCAAAATGATATATAGTTTTGTTAGAAACTTTTTTTAAAGTTTTTTCTATTGTTTCCATGTATATGAATTAATGATTGGCTTAATTGAGCTGGCTCATAAAAACATATAAAATAAACTGTCAGGGCCATAAAGTAAAATTTATGGAGAGAGTGCAAAATGTAAATTTTTAATATGGTCAATTAATTACTTACTTACTAAATGCACTCTCTACCTGATAGCCTAACCTTAACAGCTAAATTCTATAATATTTTGAGTTTGCTTTTTAAATAATTTTAATTGTCACTTAACCAATTTTTGGCTTTTTGCACGCTGGAGAAATACTCAATGGTAATATTGCCAATTTTTTCGTCTTTACTATTTGTTTGTTCCATCGATACTTTTCCAAAAACACTTTCTGGCATAATAAATGCCATATGAGAAACTCCTATTCGGTTTGCTTCGGGAAACCAGGTATGGTTTATCCATTCCTGAATACTTTGCGGCATTACTTTTAATTCTCTAGTATCATATAATAATTTTCTTTTACCCGAAGAATGTACTTTATTTAAAATTTGTTTTGCAAATTCTTTAAAATCTTCTTCTTTAATGTAATTAGCAAAAACTGCTTTAACAGAATTAGATTCTGCATCAATAGTTAAATTTTCCATGGTCAATTAATTTTTAGGTTAAACATTAAAATGTGCATAATAATTACAACTAACCGAAGATAGCTGTCTAACTATTAATTCCTTTTTTTTGAAAAGGTGACCACTAAAAAATTGAAAAAATGTGAAAAAAATTACAATAAAATTATAAGTGTTAGAAATAGAGTGATTTAAAAATTGAAGATTTTTTAAGAAATTCTTTTAGACTCAACTTAAGGTAGTGACCTGCGAATATCAATTTAAATACATTTTAAAAGTGCTCTTTGTAAGTGACTTATCTTCTTCTTTTTCTTCTTTGGGAATGGTGAGATTTCTTTCCCGTCTGTTTTAAAGATTGGTTAGGAGCTTTTTTATTTGATGACTTACCAAAGAGTTTATCAATTAAATCGTCTCTATTTACTTTTTTAAGTTCTGAAATAATCTCTTTTCGGTATTCACTTTTATACCAGAAAAAGAATTTGCGCTGAGATAATTTTTCATCCTTACTTTTTGCAACCTGAACTTTTTCCATGGAATATGGATTAATTCCTGAATAATACATTACCGTTGCCAATGTCATTGGAGTTGGAGTGAAATCCTGAACCTGCTCAGGTTTAAAATCCAAAAGCTTAGCTTCAACAGCAAGCTCTGCCATATGAATATTTTTACAACCAGGGTGACTTGAAATAAAGTAAGGAATCAGTTGTTGATTAAGTTGATGTTTTTTGTTTACACGATCAAAAAGTTTCTTGAACTCTCGGTACATTCCAAATTCAGGCTTGCGCATTATTTTTAAAACATCATCAGCAGTATGTTCAGGGGCTACTTTTAATCGACCTGAAACGTGGTTTTTTATTAATTCATCGGCATAATCGGCATAATCCTTATCATTAAGTTTATGCATAAACAGATCATAACGAACACCACTACCTATAAATGCTTTTTTGATATCTCTGTTAGCATTTACTGTTTTATACAATTCAGTTAATGGTTTCGGATTCGTATCAAGATTTTTACAAACATTCGGATGCAAACAAGAAGCTCTTTTGCAAGCTCTACATTGATCTAAATCAATACCTTGCATTTTATACATATTAGCAGAAGGGCCACCTAAATCAGAAATATAACCCTTAAAATCATGCATATCTGTTACCTGATCAACTTCTTTTAAAATTGATTTCTCAGACCTACTACTAATAAATTTACCTTGATGAGCCGATATAGTACAAAATGAACAAGCTCCAAAACATCCTCTATGCATTGTAATAGAATGCCTTATCATTTCGTAAGCAGGAATAGGATCCTTTTTTACGTATTTTGGATGTGGTAAACGAGTATATGGTAAACTATATACTTCGTCGATCTCAGTCTCAGTAAATATTTCATAAGGAGGATTTACAATAATTGAATTGTGTCCTTTTTTTTGAATAAGTCGTTTTACACTTTGAAATCGGTTTGATTCTTCCTCAATGGTTTTAAAATTTCCGGCAAATTTTGCCTTATCTTGCAAGCACTCTTCATGACTTGATAATTCGAAATCTTCCCAATCTTCTAATTTATTAATGTTTGATTGTTCCTTAATATATGAAGTTTGTGGAATGTTTTGTATTGATTTAAAAGGAACTCCTTTTTCAAGTAAGTCAACCAACTCTTTCAGAGGCTTTTCACCCATACCGTAAATCAGTAAATCAGCTTTACTTTCAGAAAGAATACTTGGCTTAAGCTTATCAGACCAGTAATCGTAATGAGTTAATCGTCGAAGCGAAGCTTCAACACCACCAATAACTACAGGGGTCTCAGGAAATATTTTTTTTAGAATATTTGAATAAGTTATGGTTGCATAATTAGGTCTAAATCCAGCTTTTCCTCCAGGAGTGTATGCATCATTCGATCGTAATCGTTTATTCGCAGTATAATGATTCACCATGGAATCCATACAACCTGATGTTACAGCAAAAAATAATCGGGGAGTTCCCAGCTTTTTGAAATCCCGCAAATCATCTTGCCAGTTTGGTTGTGGCACAATGGCAACTTTTAATCCAAGCGATTCTAATACTCTTCCAATAACCGCCGGCCCAAAAGATGGATGATCAACATATGCATCACCACTAAATAAAATAACATCTAACTGTTCCCATCCTCGGGCCACAACTTCTTTTTTAGTTGTAGGTAACCAGTCATTTACACGATATTTTATTTTATTCTCTACCATAAGTTGAACGTATGCAAATGTAGCTTAATTGGACAAATTAATTGTTATTTAAATTTTGAAGTTACTTGAGAACTATTTTGTTTTTAGAAAAGAATTATACTATTCGTAAGTAACTAAATATTAGAAATAGAGATGTTTATGGGATTAACACAGAGCTATCACCATAACTTAAAAATCGGAAATCATTGTTTAAAGCAAAATCATAAACCTTTTTCCAATTATCTCCAATAAAAGCAGCAATCAATAATAACAAAGTACTGTTTGGTTGATGAAAGTTTGTAATTAATAAATCAACTATTTTAAATTTATAACCTGGGAAAATCATAATCTGAGTAGAAGCATGCAGTTCAGATATAGAGTTATTTTCCATATATTTTAAGAGAGCTTTGAGTGCTTCTCTTTTACTAATATCATTTTTAAGTTTGTATGCTTCCCATTGCAATATATGTGGCTTAAAATCATCTGTATTAGTTAATAATTTTACTCCAAGCCAATAAATACTTTCAATGGTTCTTACCGAAGTAGTTCCAACAGCAACTATCTTTTCTGAACTTATAAGATTTTCAATATTTTCTTTTCGTACAACAAAATGCTCTGTGTGCATTTCGTGTTCATCAATAGTTTCCGATTTTACAGGAGTAAAAGTACCTGCACCAACATGTAAAGTAACTTCCTCAATCTTAATTTGTTTTTCTTTAAGCTTCTTTAAAACACGTTCAGTAAAATGTAAACCTGCTGTAGGAGCAGCTACTGAACCTTTCAATTTCGAATAAACAGTTTGATATCTATCTTTATCAATTGTTTCTGATTCTCGCCTTAAATATGGAGGAATAGGAGTAGTTCCAATGTTTTCAAGAATTTCACTAAATGTAAAGCTTGCATTGTTCCATGAAAACTCAATAATCTGTGTATTTCCTTGTAACTCTATTTTAGAGGCAGTTAGCTCAATCTCCGTATCTTGAATTAGTATCTTTTTCTTTAAATCCTGATCTTTCCATTTTTTAAGATTTCCAACAATACATTTCCATGTTATTTTCTCAGTTTGTTGAAATGCTAAAACATAATCAGATGGTTCAATGGGTTCAAGACAAAATATCTCAATCTGAGCACCGGTTTCTTTAAAGAATTTTAATCGTGCTTGAATAACCTTGGTATTATTAAAAACACAAGTAGTTTTTGAATCAACATACTTATCAATATTAGCAAATCTATCTTTACTAATTTCACCTTTATTGTAAACCAATAATTGTGATTGATCTCTTTGTTCTAAAGGATATTTAGCTATCCGGCTATCGGGCAAATCATAGCTGTAATCTTCAATTTTTATATTTTCCGGATTTATATTCATCGTATTCCTTTTTGCGTGTGCAAAAATAACTAATTTTACCAGATAAAAGTAGAGTACTTAAAGTGAACTAAAATTTAGAGTGCCTAAAATATTAATAATGTATAAAATATTTAGGAAATTCTGTTAATCGGCAGAAATGATAGGCATTTCAAATTAAGGTACTTATTAATTAAAAAGTAAAAAGAAGCAATTATGAATTTTAGAAAAGGCGATAGGGTTAAATTTTTAAATGATGTAGGACAGGGAACGATTGTTCGCTTTCAAGATGAGAAAATTGCATTAATACTAAATGATGACGGATTTGAGATTCCTGTTTTAATTAGCGAACTTTTAAAATTAGAAGGCGATTATGATTTTTCTGAGAAAGAAAATAATAATTTAAACTCGAACACAGGAATTACTCAACAAGCAAATAATATAGTTGAAGAGAATGATGATTTGGAAGAAGATGGATTAAACGCTGATAAAAAAGCAAATGTATTTTTTGCATTAGTACCAAAAGATCAAAAAGATATAGCTAATTCGGATTTAGAGGTATATTTAATAAACGATAGTAACTTTCGGGTAATGTACTCAATATCGAAATCAGAAGAACAATTTCAGTCGCTTTTTGCTTATGGTAATTTAGAAGATAATACAAAAATTATACTTGATACAATAAAGAGAGATGAACTGAATAATTTCGAAGAAATCAATTTTCAGTTAATGTTTTTCAGAAAAGGAAATTATTTCCTTTTAAATCCGTTAAATCAAACCTGGAATGTAAAACCTGCAAGGTTTTTTAAACAGAATGCATTTGGTGTGAATGATTTTTTCCATGAAAATGCCTTTGTATATGAAGTAACATCCGAAGAAATAAACTTAGCCGATCATATTTCTGATTCTGATATTGAGAAATCCAAAAAAGAAAAGGAACGAAAAGAACCTCAAAAAAAATTCAAAAGCAGTAAAAGTGGAGCAAATCAAGAAATAGAGGAAGTTGACTTACATATTCATGAATTAGTTGATGATCATGATAATATGTCCAATACCGAGATACTTGATATACAAATGAGTCGTTTTACCACAACTCTTGATGGTGGTATTATTGCCGGCACTAAAAAAATGGTTTTTATTCATGGTATTGGTAATGGTAAACTAAAGCACGAAATTCAAAAAAAACTCGATAGAAAATATCCAAAACTTCGTTACCAGGATGCTTCATTCAAAGAATATGGATATGGAGCTACAATGGTCTTAATTAAATAATTATAGTTTAGAAGTAAAAATTACGAATTTAGATATACATTTGCACAGCAGCAGGCTGTTTCATCGTTCCGCTTCAGGCGGAAAGGAAAGTCCGGGCAGCAAAGAGCACCATACTCCTGAAATAGGAGATATCCGTGAGGGTATAGTAACAGAGAAGAAAATAACCGTCGCGCCTGTGGCGAGATAAGGGTGAGAAAGTGAGGTAAGAGCTCACTGGGTTCGGTAGCGATATCGAATTTCGTCTGTCTTTTGGGTTGCAAGACCATGTATACCGACAATTAAGAGCTGCTCGTTCAATGTCGGGGGGTAGGTTGCTTAGATAAATGATGAAAGCTGTGATTCGTCATAGTACAGGACCCGGCTTATAGGCTTGCTGCCTTTTTTATTTATAGTACAGAGATAAGAGATTATAGTATCAAGACTTTGGTTATCCAAATTAGTATTTTTTTATTTATTGTTAATTGCGCTTTATCTTGATTCTCACAACTCACATTTAATATCTCTTAACTATAGTAAATCTTCTCCAAAATTTCCATTTGGTTAGTGATGTAAATACTATGATTCGTTCGAAAAAACGAAACCGAAGTAAAAAGTGAAATATCCTGTAAAAAGCGAAGTATAAAGAAAGAAGCAACGCTGCATCAATAAAAAACTCAAGAATATTACCTAACCAAATTGGGAAAAAGCTATCGATAAAAGGATTGATATTTAGTAATTTATATATTTTAACAATAAGATACGAGCTAATAAAAAAATAGATTGCAAAAACATATCCATGAGCTGTTTCTATTGCTCGTTCTGGGCATATGTTCATACATTGCATGCAACTCTCGCACTTATGTGTCCAGAAAGGTCTTTTATCAACAGTTTTTATAGCTTGCACAGGACATTTCTTAATGCATAAATCACATTTCGTACAATCTCTTGATGCATAAAATGATTTTGCAAGAATAAACCTGCCAATAATGTAGTATAAAAATGCAATAGGGGCAATTAGTAAATCTATAATAATGGTTTTTAATCCTTTGTAATCTTTTTCGTTATTAATTATTTTATGGGCAAATGCTTCTGTTTGTTTTTTTCTTCTTTTATAAATAGAGTCAACAATATTGGCCTTTATTCCTGGATGAAACGAAATCCAGTTTGATGGTAAATCAACTGGATACAAACCTCGAATTTTATATCCTTTAATAATTAATATAAAAGCAGAAAGAATTTGTGCTACTCCACTTAAACCAGGCAAAAAAAACCTTCCCATTTTCATCCCAGCTCTGGTGTTTATTATAAATGCTTTATTGTTTTTTGATCTAGGAAATCTTAACAGGAAATGAAACATGATAGGAGGAAAATTAAATCCGTGAGTAGGAGAACAAAATCCTATTATAGAATTATCTTCTATCTCAATTTCTTTTCGGGATTTTAATTTACTTATATCAATTATTTCTGCTGGTATTTGATGATTTTTTGCAACAACGCTAATCCAATGAGTTGCATTTCGTGCATTGCCTGTACCAGAGAAATAGAATATTTTTATTTTATTTATATCATTCATTAAAAAATGAGTTTATAAGTAAAATTACATAAACTACATGTAATATTTGCAGATTATTTTATAAATGGAATTTAAGTTGATTGATATTAAATATGCGTACTTTTAATGAACAGTTGTAAAGAAGGTTTTAAAGTTCAATCTATTTTGAATACAAATATTTGCTTATCTGAATTTTAAAGTTTTTCTTTGCAGCAATTATTAATAAAAAAAATAATTTTATGACAATTTCTAATGAAAAAGTAGTTTCACTGATATATCAGTTAAGAGTTGATAATAAAGAGGGAGATGTAGTAGAAACAGTTGAAAAGGAAAAACCTTTTGTATTTTTACATGGTGCAGGTCAAATGCTTCCTAAATTTGAAGAAAATCTTAGCGGTCTTAAAGCTGGAGAAGATTTTGAATTTACTTTAAATTGTGAGGATGCTTACGGATTAGCAAGTGAAGAAGCAGTAATGGATCTTCCTAAAAACCTTTTCGAAGTTGACGGAAAAACTGAAGATGGTTTATTAGTTGAAGGAAATGTAATTCCAATGCAAAACAATGAAGGTCAGAAATTTAATGGTGTTATTGTAGAAGTTAAAGACGAAGCAGTAACAATGGATTTTAATCATCCTTTAGCAGGCGATAATTTACATTTTACTGGTAGTGTTATTGAAGTAAGAGAAGCTACAAAAGAAGAAATAGAACACGGTCACGTTCATTAAAAATATTTTTTTAGGAAATTGGGGTAGAGGATTTTTTCTTTACCCTTTTTTTAATTTTAGAAGTTTACTGAGGCTATGTTTTATTATTGTAGTTACTTTGGAATGATTTTTGAAAAAACGTTTATATAAACTTAAAATTGAGAATTATGAAGAAATTAATTTTTATAACATTATTGTTATTATCATTTGGTTTGGTATCCAATGCTCAGATTAAATTTGGTGCAAAAGTCGGTATGACTTCTACAAGCATTAAAGTTGATGAGTTAATTGATATAGCAGATCAGGCTGATTATGATCAATTAGTAGTAAAAGGAGAAAATGCTAAGGTTGGATTTCAATTTGGTGTTTTTTCACGAATTACTATTGTAAATTTATATGTGCAACCTGAACTTCTTTTTACATCAACAGGTGGAGACGTTGAAGTAACTTCTTTATCAAATGGAAATGAAGTTATATCTGAAGTTCGAGAACAAAGTTTCAATCAAATTGATTTTCCAATAATGTTAGGATATAAATTTGGTCCTGCTAGAATCCAGGCTGGTCCGGTTGGAACAATAGTTTTAAGCTCCGATCCTTCATTAGATGGTTTCATGGATATGGACTACAAAGAAGAGTTTAATGGAGCAACTTGGGGATACCAGGTAGGTGCTGGTTTGGATATATTTAAAAAGATTACAATTGATGTTAAATACGAGGGAAATCTTAGTAAACTTGCTGATGGTGTAACTATTGGAGGTCAAACAAGAAGTTTTGACTCAAGAAATAGTCAATTAGTTGTTTCATTAGGATATTTCTTTTAAAATAGATCTAAAAGTTTTCAACAGCCACTATTTTTCTCAAAGTAGTGGTTTTTTTATGCTTTCCTGCCAAATTTCACTCAAATTGTTAATAAACTCATCTACAAAATTTTACCATTTGTCAAAACTTGTAGACGATTTAGTTGTTGTTTGAAATAATTATATAGATTTGCACTCGTTTTTCTTATTAAATTTTTAATAAGGTGCAGATATCCAGAGAATTATTCTTTGGATATTGATTTTAGTAGGAATGAATAAAATATTTATGAGTTTTATTAAAGGATTAAGAATCACATTTTTATTTATTTTAGTTTTTTTCGGAGAGATTGCAATAAGTTTCTCTGATAAAACAACCACCGAAAAGGTATTACCTTCCGAAGAAAGAATTCCAGTTTCATTAAGATTAACGAATAACCTTTCTGCTTACGAATCTATGCAAGACTTAGATAAGCATATAGAAAGCTTCATGAAAAAGTGGAATATTGCGGGGGCATCTGTAGCCGTTGTAAAAGATGAGAGATTAATTTATTCAAAAGGATTTGGATATGCCGATAAAGAAAATGAAGTAAAAGTAGAACCAAAACACTTATTCCGTATTGCAAGTGTTTCAAAATTAATAACAGCAGTTGCTGTTATGAAATTGATAGAAGATGGAAAGCTGAATCTTACAGATACCGTTTTTGGAGAAAAAGGAATTCTTTGTGATAAGGAATATCTGGAAATTAAAGATGATAAAGCAAAAGAAGTAACAGTAAAGAACCTTTTAAACCATACCTCAGGTTGGACAAATAAAAAGGGTGACCCTATGTTTCAAAATCTTGCAATAGCCAAGAAAATGGATGCAGAGCTTCCATTAAAAACAGAAACAATAGTTCAATATGTTCTTCAGAATCGTAATCTAGACTATGTGCCTGGGAGAAAATCGGTATACTCAAATTTTAGTTATGCACTTTTAGGCTTAATTATTGAAAAAGTATCTGAAACTAATTACGAAGATTATGTAGTTACAAAAGTACTTAACCCATTAGGTATTTACGATATGCATATGGGTAAATCATTTGAAAAGGATCGTTTCGAAAATGAGGTAAAGTATTATGGACTAAAAGGAGAACGTAAAGTACTATCAAGTATAGGTAATGGCGAAAGAGTGCCTAAGTATTATGGTGGTAATTCAATTGAAACATTAGGTTCTGCTGGAGGATGGGTAGCTTCTCCAACTGAATTAATGAAACTGTTAGTTGCAATTGACGGATTTGATTTTAGAGAAGATATCTTATCAGATAAGTCTATAATAGAAATGACAAAATCGAGCAGAAAAACAAGACCATTTGGTTGGACAGGGACTGATAAGAATGGTTTTTGGTGGAGAACTGGAACACTTTCAGGAACATCAGCATTACTTAAAAGAGAAAAAAACGGATTAAGTTGGGTGCTTATAATTAATACAACTCCTAAATATGGAGCTCGCTTTCCAGTTCAAATTAATAAAACAATGATTAAAGGTTTGGCAACTGTTGATGATTGGCCAACATATGACTTGTTTGATTATTATGAACCGAAATCACTACATGATAAATGGTTAACCATAAATAAGTAAAAAAAAGTCCAGAATTAAGCTTCTGGATTTTTCTTATAAATTAAAATATTATTAAGATTTTTCTGTTTTTAAATTATTATATTTGTTGTTATTACCAATGAATGCAACTATACATGAGAATTGACGTAAAATTAAGTCAATCAAGATCAAATTTTAGATGATGAATTTAAAAATAGAAGAGATAGATTCCAGTAAAAAAATAAAAGAGAGAATTGAAATTTTAAGAGATGTAGTAATATTCTCAGAGTCAAACGACCAAATACTCGAACGACTAGCTAGTTCGCTTATTGATGTGCATGTTGAAGATAATGAGCCCGTCTTTCATAAAGGTGATGAGCTAAATGCTATGTATATAATTGTAAACGGAAAGGTAAGAGTTCACGATGGAGATCATATTTTTACTACTTTCGGTTCAAAAGATTTTTTTGGAGAGTATTCCTTAATTGATTCATCTGTAAGATCAGCAACTGTTACTGCATCAGAAAAAACACACTTACTTCGATTAGATCAAGGTAATTTTCTTGAAATTATTGAAGATAATATAGATTTATCAAAGGCTGTTTTAAAAGCATTAATTAAAAGACTACGAAACAATAATATTCTTGAAGAAAGATTAACTCAAAATACTCTTAAGATTGAAAGACAAAGAGACAAACTTAATAAGCAAAAAATTGAATTAGAGGAGTTAAATGCTACAAAGGATAAGTTTTTTACCATTATTGCACATGATTTAAAGAATCCATTTAATACAGTTATTGGATTATCGGAATTGTTGTTTGAAAGATACGACACTTATGATTCGAATAAAATAAAAGAATTTATTGCTCAAATCCGTAAATTCTCGAATAACGCATATAACTTGCTAGAAGATCTTTTAGAGTGGGCAAAGTCACAAACAGGAAGAATGCAGGTTAAACCTTCTAAAACAGATGTATTTGAATTAGCAATTGAAAATATTAATCTTTTTAAAGTTACAGCACAAGAAAAAGATGTAAATTTAATATTTAATGTTGATGTGGGAACATATGCTTTAGTTGATAAAAACATGATTAGCACTGTTTTACGTAATCTTGTTTCAAATGCAATTAAATTTACAAAAGAAGGCGGTGAAGTTGCTATAGAATCAAATAAAATAGATAACTTTATTAAAGTTACTGTTTCTGATACTGGAGTTGGAATTTCAGAGGAAAATAAGAAGAATATATTTGAGATTGATAATAATATTTCCACAATAGGAACAAATAATGAAGTAGGAACTGGTTTGGGCTTGATAATTGTACGTGAGTTTGTTGAGAAAAATGGTGGTTCAATAACCGTGGATAGTACAGAAGGAGTAGGTACAAAGTTTAGTTTTACAATTCCTGCTTTTAGAGAATAAAATAAGATAGAAATGAACTTTAAGTTATTTAAAAATACTTTCAAATTATTATTGATTGCTGTAACACTTTTATTTACATGTAATGCATTTTCACAAAATCTGCTCCTTGTAAAGGGAAGATTAGCATTAAAAGAAGGCACATCTAAAGAAGGATCGATAAAATTATATGAAAATGGGAATCTTGTTCAATCATATGCAGCAGATAGAAGTGGTAAGTTTAACATTGATCTTGAATTAAATAAAGATTACATATTTGAGTTTTCAAAAGAAGGATATGTTACTAAAAAGATAAGTATTAATACTGAGGTTCCAGATAAATTTGAAAATGAGAGTTTTACACCAATTTATTTTGCCGTCGAACTTTTTCATCAATATACTGGTGTTAACACCATTGTTTTTACGCAGCCTGTTGGAATAATTAAATTCTATCCTCAAATTGGTGATTTTGACTATGATGTTGATTATTCAACCGAGATAAGAAATAAAGTTGATAAGGCTGAAAAAGAGCTGGAAAAAGCACATCAAAATCATCTTAAAGAGGAAAAGGCAGAAGAAATTGCACAACAACAGCAGGTTCAAGCAGCAAAAAAAGCTGCTGTTGAATTAGAATATCAGAAAAAAATAGAAGCTGAAAAGCAAGCTGCTATTGTTAGAAGAGAAGCGGCTGAAGAAGCTAAACGAATAAAAGCTGAGCAAAAAGCTCAATTGTTAGCTCAACAGAAGGAATTAGCTATAAAGAGAGCTGCTGAAGAAGCAGCACGCAAGGAAGCAGAGCGAATTGAAAAGGTAAGAATAGCTGAGCAACAAAGAATTGCCGCAGAAGAAAAAGCCAAACAAAAAGCTGAAGAAGAGGCACGTAAAAAAGCTGCTTTTGAAGCCCAATTAAAAGCGGAAGAAGAAGCTCGTAAGTTTGCTGCTGCAGAGGCTGCCAGAGTTGAAGCTGAGCAAAGAGCTCAACAATTGGTCCAACAAGAAGCTGAAGCAGAAAAAAGGAGGCAAGAAGAAGCTGCAAAAAAAGAAGCAGAAAGAATTGAAAAAGCTAGAATTGCTGAAGAATTAAGACTAGCAGCTGAAGAAAGATCAAAAATAGCAGCTGAAGAAATTGCTAGAAAGAAAGCAGCAGAAGAAGCAATGTTAATAGCACAAGCCGATTCATTAAGAAAGCTTGCTTTGGAAAAAGAAAGAATTGAAGCTGAACAAAGAGCTCAACAATTAGCTCAACAAGAAGCTGAAGCAGAAAAAAGGAACCAGGAGGAAGCTGCAAAAAAAGAAACAGAAAGAATTGAAAAAGCAAGAATTGCTGAAGAATTAAGAGTAGCAGCAGAACAGAGATCAAAAATAGAAGCTGAAGAAATTGCTAGAAAGAAAGCTGCAGAAGAAGTAATGTTAAAAGCACAAGCCGACTCATTAAAAAAGCTTGCATTGGAAAAAGAAAGACTTGAAGTTGAAGAAAAAGCACGTCAGTTAGCTCAAGTTAAAGAAGAATCTGAAAAAAGAAGAATAGAAGAGGAAGCCCAAAAAGCACTAGAAGAAGAAAAAAGACTTGCTTTGGTAGCTGAAGAAAAAAGACTTGCAGATGAAAGAAAAGCAGAAGAAGAGGCTGCAATAGTTCAAGCAGAAATAGCTGCAAAAGAAAAATTAGAGCGCGATATAGAAATAAGAAAAGCAAAGGCTCTTGCTAAAGAACTGAATAAGCAAAACCAAATGTACAAAGATGCAGCACAAAAGGCTGCAGAGGAGCTCTCAGCAGTGAAAAAAGATTATCCTAGAGGAAAAACCGTTGAAGAGTTTGAAAGATTTGGAATGAAAATAACTCGAACTATTGTTATTGATAGTGAAGTTGTTAGAATATACCTTAAAGTTGTTCATGAATGGGGAGCAATTTATTTTTTTAGAAATAATCAAGCTATTTCAGCTCAATTATATACTGTTGAATTAGAGCGAATTTAATTAATTAATTTAATGAAAGATTTTAAAAAATATTATATTATTCCGGCCGAAGTTGAAGATGTGTATACTGCATTAACTAATCCATTTACAATTGAATTATGGACTGGATATCCTGCTGTTATGGATGAAAATCCGGGAACAGAATTTTCACTTTGGGAAGGAGATATTTGCGGTAAAAATATAGAAATTGAGAAATATAAAAAAATTGTGCAACAATGGTATTTTGGTGATCAATCAGAAGATTCTATTGTAACAATAAAGCTTTTCCCAGATAAAAAAGGAACTCAGGTTGAGTTGATTCATAAAAATATTCCAGATGAAGATTATGATAATATTGTTGAAGGATGGAATGAATACTACTTTGGATCAATTAAAGAGTTCTATGAAGTAGAATAACTCCATTCATTCAATTAAATTCCTTTTATCCTTTTGGTCATGTTTACGGATTATTTTGTGTATATTTAATGTTATTTTAAAATTTACTGAGAAAATTATGAGATTTTATTGTTCTATATTCCTTATAATTATTTCATTAACCGCTTTTTCACAAGAAGAAACTTTTCAAGAAGAACTTGTAAAACTTGAAGAAGCATTAAATAATTCTGATAAATTAGGACTAAGAATTTCTGCATGTCGTGAAATTATTGAGATAAGCTTTCCGAATCACCTAAAATACGTAAAGAAATATTCCGATGAACTTTTAAAATTGTCAGAATCAGCGAATGACAATAATACAAAGGCATATGCATATTTCTATTTGGGCGAGTATTTTTATAAAAATGACGATTTCGAAAATGCAGAAAAGAATTACGAAGAATCTTTAGCTATTTATAAAAATTTAGAAAATTTAAGTCAGACTGCTCAAATATATCATAATCTGGGACTTACAAATCATTATTTAAATCATTATGATAAGGCCTTAAGTTATTATCAAAAATCTGTTGAGCTAGTTGAATCACTTGGAAATAAAGAAAGAGCAGCCATTAGCTATCAGGACATAGGGACTTTATACTTTGATATTCAGAAATATTCCCTTGCACAACATTATTACGAAAAAGCAATTGAAATATACAGAGAAACAAATAATGAAGAAAAAATAGCTGCTATTTATCAAAATATTGGTGTTTTACATTTTAGTTGGGGAAATTTTGAAAAATCACTTGAATTTTATAAAAAATCACTTGCTATATATTATTCGCAAAACGATAAGCAAAACATTGGTATATCTTTAAGCAATATAGGTTTGGTTTATGAAGAAAATAAAAAATATAATGAAGCTCTTGAGTACTATTTAAAAGCATTGCTCGTTTTTGAGGAAATCGGATATAAGCCTACTTTAGTTTATATATTTTATAACCTAGGATCTTTATATCGTAATATTGAGGATTATTCTAAGTCTTACGAGTATTTTGAGAAGGGATTGGAATTATCAGTTGAGATTTCAATGAGAGATTATATTTCCTATAATTATGAAGCTCTATCTGCCTTATATGAAGAAACTGGGAATTTTAAAAAAGCACTTTATTATTTTAAAGAATATGTTGAGGTTAAAGATTCTCTTTTAAATGAAGAAAAATTCAGACAAATTGAGGAGATAGAAGCTCAGTTTCAGAATGCACATCATCAAAAGGAAATTGAGTTTCTTAAAATAGATCAGGATTTAAAAGAATTACAACTCAAAAAGAAGGAAATACAAATTTTAGTACTCGTTTTTAGTTCCATTTTAGCTTTTGCTATTGTACTGATTCTGTGGGCATTTAACAGAACACAGAAAAAATCAGCAAATAAATTAGAAAATGAAATAATTGAACGTGTAAAATCTGAAAATAAACTAATTGAAATAAAAGAAGATTTAGAACAAAGAGTCCAAAGTAGAACTGCTGATTTAGAGCAATCAAACAGAAAACTTATTTTGGAGGTTAAGGAGCATGAAAAAACTGCAGAAAGACTTATAATTGCTAAAGACAAAGCAGAAGATGCTGATCGACTTAAATCTAATTTTCTGGCTAATATGTCACATGAAGTACGAACTCCTATGAATGCAATAGGTGGATTTTCACAATTGTTGATTTCGGAAGATATATCTACTGAAAAAAGAACAATCTATGCTGAAAAGATTACAAATGGCTGTAAATGTTTAACAAATTTAATTGATGAAATTATGGATTTTGCTGAAATAGATTCAGGTAGTATAACTATTAATAAAGTAGAATTTAATCCACATCCAATACTTGAGTATCTTTCAGATAAATTTACAGGTGAAATACTTAATAAGGGAAAAGAAAATTTAAAACTTATTTATCATAATGAGAATATCGAAAATGACATTGTTATTAAAACCGATAACTCAAGGTTAAAACAAATCATTTCGATTCTACTAGATAATGCAATTAAATTTACCAAGAAAGGGGTAATTGAGTTTGGTTTTACTCATCCTAACGACAAAGAATTACATTTCTTTGTAAAAGATACTGGAATAGGAATTGACAATAAGTATGAGGAAGCTATCTTTGAACGATTCCGCCAGATTGATGATCGTATTTCAAAAACATATGGTGGCGCTGGAATAGGCCTTTCTGTTGCTAAAAAGCTTGTTGAGCTATTAGGAGGTAGGATTTGGTTCGATTCAAGTCTTAATCGAGGTACAACATTTTATTTTAGTTTACCATTTAATGAAGATATTGAGTCATTTACGAAATATGAGCCAGATGAGTTGGATTGGTCTGATAAAGTAATTCTCGTAGCTGAAGATAAAGAAATAAACTTTGAGATTATTAAAGAAACTTTAAGTCCTACAAATGTGAATTTGATTTGGACTAAAAATGGAGAAGAAACATTTAAACGAGTCGAAAACGGTGAAAAGATTGATTTGATATTAATGGATATTCAGATGCCTATAATGGATGGTTATGAGTGTACAAAAAGAATTAAAGAAATTACAAATGAAATACCCGTAATTGCTCAAACAGCATATGCTTTACCTCAAGATAGTTATAAATGTTTTGAAGCAGGATGTGATGATTATATTGCCAAGCCTATTTCACTTCATCAACTTACCGAAAAAATTAATAAACACCTATTAAAAGTGAAGAGTTAATAAGCAATTAAACTATTGCTTTTCTAATTTTAACCAAATTTGATAGCAAATCTTCTAAATACTTCAAGTTAAGCATATTGGCTCCGTCAGATTTTGCATTAGCAGGATCTGTATGTGTTTCGATAAAAATACCATCAACACCAACTGCTATTCCTGCGCGAGCAACGGTTTCAATTAATTCAGGTTTTCCACCGGTAACGCCACTGTCTTGATTAGGCTGTTGTAAACTATGTGTAATATCAAGTATTACAGGATGTCCAAATTTCTGCATTTCAGGAATACCTCGATAGTCAATAATTAAATCTTGATATCCAAACATTGTACCCCGATCTGTAATCATAACATTCTCATTACCTGATTCTAGAACTTTATCAATTGCAAATTTCATTGAAGAAGGTGATAAGAATTGACCTTTTTTAATATTCACTATTTTTCCAGTTTTTGCAGCTGCTACTAGAAGATTTGTTTGGCGACACAAAAATGCAGGAATCTGAAGAATATCAACATAATCAGCTGCAATTACAGCTTCTTCTTCTGTGTGAATGTCTGTAACTATAGGAATATTTAGTTTTTCTTTAACCTTTTCAAGTATTTTTAAGGCACTAAGATCTCCAATTCCTGTAAATGAATCCAGTCTAGACCTATTAGCTTTTCGGTATGATGCTTTAAATACAAATGGAATTTGCAGATTATCAGTTATTTCAAAAATTTTCTCTGCAATTTGAAAAACATTTTTTTCATTCTCAACAACACAAGGACCCGCAAGTAAAAAGAAATTATTTTTGTCTTTATGTTTTAGATTAGAAATATTTGGAATCATTTTATGGTATTTTATGGTTTGTAATAAAATGCGAAATTAATCTAAATTATTAATATTTGTATTTTCCTTTCCACTGAATTTTAAGTCTCTCCGAAATTTCCGTTTCCTTAGAATTTTTTTGTGGTTTATATATTATATTGTTTGCTAATTTGTCTGGCATAAAATTATCTTGGACAAAATTACCATCATAGCTATGTGCGTATTTATAATCCTTACCGTAACCAATATCTTTCATAAGTTTAGTTGGAGCGTTTCTAATATGAAGAGGTACAGGTAAATCACCTTCTTTTTGCACCAACTTTTGTGCATCTTTAATTGCTTGATACGCAGAATTACTTTTAGCCGAAATAGCTAAGTAAATAGTTGCTTCAGAGAGAATTATACGCGATTCGGGCCAGCCAATTTTATTTACAGCATCGAAACAACTATTTGCCAATAATAATGCATTCGGATTTGCTAATCCGATATCTTCCGAAGCTAAAATTAACAATCTTCTTGCTATAAATTTAGGATCTTCTCCACCTTCAATCATTCTGGCTAACCAATATACAGCGGCATTCGGATCACTTCCTCTAATCGATTTAATAAATGCTGAAATAATATCATAATGTTGTTCCCCATTCTTATCGTAAGTAGCAATATTTTGTTGTAGGATATCAACAACAACATCATTTGTAATGCTAATTTTACCCGGAGATTTAGCTTGTTCTGTATTGATTACTAACTCTAAAATATTGTATAATTTACGAGCATCTCCACCTGAAAATCGGAGTAATGATTCATATTCTTTTATTTCAATATCTAATTCTTTAAGATATTTATCCTGAGTAATTGCCTTGTTAATTATTTCAATAAGGTCATCTTTCTCAAGCGGTTTTAAAATATATACTTGAGTACGAGAGAGGAGTGGAGAAATTACTTCAAAAGATGGGTTTTCTGTTGTAGCACCAATTAAAATAATAGTCCCTTGTTCAACAGCTCCTAATAATGAATCTTGTTGTGATTTATTAAAGCGATGAATTTCATCAATAAATAAGATAGGATTTGGAGAATCAAAAAATTGTTGCTTTTTTGCTTTTTGTATTGTTTCACGTACATCTTTTACTCCAGAATGAACAGCACTAAGAGTGTAAAATGGTCTGTTTTGTTGATTAGCTATTATTTTGGCCAGTGTAGTTTTTCCAACACCTGGAGGTCCCCATAAAATAAAAGAAGGTATATTTCCAGATTCAATTGCTTTGCGTAAAATTGCATTTTCTCCAACCAAATGTTTTTGACCCAAATATTCATTCAAATTTTGAGGTCTCATTCTGTCCGCCAAGGGTTGATTAATAGCCATTCTTTAACTATTTAGTAGATTTTGAGTTGTTTTTTAGTAAGAACAATGTTACAAAAATAGTCTACAAATAAGAAAAATTGTTGAACAAATGAAAGGTTTTCTTATTTTTATCAATTAGATAACAATGATAAATTGATTGTAACCGAACCTTTAGTCCATTTTTTCCGTCTAATATAAAACAGAATTAAAAAATAATTAATAACCTTAAAATAATCTTATGAAAAGCAACAAATCAATAAAACAAGGACTAGCAATTATTGTTTTTTCATTTCTTTCCACATCTTTATTTGCTCAGTTTGGTGAACTAGGTCAGGTTTTAGCAGCTGGGCAGGGAGATGCTGAAAAAATATTCGAAGCCTATTTATCACCATATGCTAATGGAATCGGAGCTGGTTTAAGTACAGGTTGGTATAATACTGCAAAAGCTCATAAAATAGGTGGTTTCGACTTGAATGTATCATTTAATTTAACGTTTGTACCTACAGCAGATCAGAGCTATAATGCAAGTGAATTAGGTCTTGGTAATCCAACAAATGGTTTAACAGCCGAAGTAGCAGCAGGCACATCACCTACAGCAGCTGGAAGTGGAGATGGCCAATTAGTAACTTATTATCAAGATATTTTAGGTACGGATGTGCCAATTTCACAATTTAATTTACCACGCGGAACAGGTTTTCCATATACACCCGTACCAATGATTCAATTAGGTCTTGGTCTTGTAAAAGAAACGGATGTACAAGTGCGTTATTCTCCTTCGCTTGAATGGGGAAATGGAAGTAAAATTAGCTTGTGGGGGGTTGGGTTAAAACACAGCGTGTCTCAATGGATTCCTGGGTTAAAAAAGTTACCAGTATTCGATATGTCTCTGCAAGGTGGATATACAAAGTTAAACTCAAAAAACGGATTAGATTTTCAGGCATCATTTTATGATGGATTTGCTGATGTTGTTTTCAATAATGAAGACTTGTATTCTAGACAGGAATTAATGTTGGATGTTAGTAATATTACAGCTAATTTAATTGTTTCTGGTGATTTTAAAATAATATGTATTTATGGTGGTGTTGGTATAAGTTCAACAACATCAAATTTAAAATTGAATGGTTATTATCCATTTCCTGAAGTTGTAGGAGCACAGATTATTGTTGATGATAACACAGCTCAGAAAGATCCTATTGATATTACAATTAAGAGTACAGATGGTGGGGTAACAAAACCACGATTTAATGCTGGTTTGAGATTTAAATTTGCAGTTGTTACTATTAATTTTGATTATACATATGCAAATTACTCTGTGGCTTCAGCCGGTCTTGGAATTAGTTTCAGGTAATATTAATATTTCATATAAATAAAAAACCCTGGTAGCATATTTACCAGGGTTTTTTTTAGGACTTAATAGTTGGTTTTTCTATTTGGCCTTATTGTATTCAGTTATATCTGTAGCAATCTTAAGTACTTTTACTGGTTTGCCATCTTCGTCAAGAATTGGAGTATAAGTAGCAACAAAAACATATTCCCTGCCACTAAACTCAACATGATCTGTTTCCTTTTTTGCAATACCTTTACGTAAGTCTATCCAGAACTGTTCAATTTCTTTTTTCTGAGCCTTTGTCAATTGCATATTGTCAGTGTGATGTGTTCCAATCAGCTGATCTTTTGTTGTACCAACAAGCTGAATGTAATTATCATTAACCGTTATAATATTCCCATTTAAATCATATTCTATAACTAAGTTAGCTGTATTCAATGCATCAACCAAACCTTGCATTTCAGTACTTCTACGACCAGCCTCTTCTTGAGTTGCCTGCAATTCTTCCATATTTTGGCGCATTTCCTCTTCTTGTGCTGCCATTTCTTCACTTTGTTGCTGCGATTGTTCAAGCAGTTGAGTTGTTCTAATATTTATTTTTGTTGTTGAAATAGTTGATGCAATACTTTCTCCTACTTCTTCAACGAATTTAATAACATGGTCTTCAAACTCATTAAATCCAGCCAGCTCTACTACACCAAAAATTTCATCGTTTACTTTTAAAGGCACAATTAATAAAGCATTTGGTACCGATTGTCCTAATCCTGATGTAATATTTATGTATTCATCAGGAAGTTCTGTCATATATATAGTTTTTTGTTCCTGAACACATCTCCCAATTAAACCAACACCAACTTCAATACGTTTTTCCATGTATTTGCGTCTTTCATAAGCATAAAAAGCCAAAAGCTCAACAAATATATCATTCTTATCATCATCGTTAACCATAAAAATACCACCCTGATTTGCATCAATATATTTAACAAGGTTGCTGATAATATGGTACGAGAAATCTTGCATGTCATCATTATTCTGACGAAGTATTTCACCAAACTTAGCTAATCCCTGTGTAGCCCAGTTTTGTTTCTGATCTGCCAGTTTTCGTTCTTCTTCCTGCTTATTTGCAACTTTAAGACTTTTTCGCATTTCAAGCAGAGAATTTCCTAATACATCTTTATCACTTAAAAGATCAAATTCTTTTTCCAAATTTCCTTTTCCAATTTCTTGTGCGAATTCTGCTGTTTTATTTAATCCATTAATCAAAGTATTAACAGAATTGCCCATTTCACCAATTTCATCTTTCGTTTTCACATTTATCTTCTTGTCCTCATCAATATCTCCTTTTGCTAAATCACCTAAAATTGCAGTTGTTTTAACAACAGGGCGTGAAATACTGTGAGCTATTATCCATATAATTAATGCTATTAAAAGTAATCCGATTAAACCAACCAATATTGATCTTCTTAAGGTAGCTTTTGCTTCTTTCATTATAATATCAACAGGCACAGCAAAACCAAACGACCAAGGAGTAGGGCTTTCGCCAATATAAACTGGAGCAACAGAAACCCAGTAATCTCTACCATCTTTATTTATTTTATAAAAATAAGGTTCTCCATTTTGAATTACCTCTAAAATATTGTGATCTTCATTTGTAATATCTTGAATATAATTTCCTACATTTTCTTCGTCAAAATGAGCTACAATTCGACCATTGTTTGCAACAAGAAATGAATAGCTTTCTGGAATAGGTTGTATTTCTGAAATAATATCTTGAAATCTTTGCAGAGATAAATCTAAACCAGCTACACCAACAGATTTACCATTATTTAAAACAACAACAGCAACACTTGTCATTAATATAGCTTCTTCATCTTCCTGATAATTAAAGTAATATGGATCCATAACATATTCTACCTTTCTTTCAAGCATATCGTAATAAGCTCCTTTTGTAAAACCTGCCACTGTATCAACTATTTCTTCTTTATATTTTACTTGTTCACCTAAGCGGTAATATGTTAATCTTTGACGTCCAAATGGTTTTTCCCAATCTGGCCAGATGGCGTTTAATTCCCAGCTATACCAAGTTGCTAAAAATGTAGGATTTTCTACTAATAAATGTTCTAACCATCCAATTTGCATATTTTTTCCTTCTTCAACACTATAATTCATATAATCCATTGAAATATGACCTAATGCTCTGGTCATATTCATATCAACACTTAAATCTGCTTTTACATAATTAGCATATTCTTTTGCATACGTTTTTGTAATTTCTTCTGCATTATCTGACGCAATATCGCTTAGTTTTAAACTTACGTATCCTAATGCAAGTGCGTAAATTAACAATGATGCTGAAAGTATATATACTAACATTTTAGTTTTTAAAGTCATCTTAATTTTCATGAAGTAGAAATTTAAAATTTTGTAATAATAGCCTTTATTTTAAGATCACAATGTATAAAAAAAAAACCATTTTTTAAAACTTTTCAAATACTATCAGAATGTAGGTGTTTTAAGCTGTTTATGATAAATTTAAGCTAATTTGTTTCGAATTAACTAATACTATGATTGATATGTTTGCTGATCTTTTATTGCGAAAATAAACTTAGTTTCCTTATTTTTGTTTCCTGTAATTAATCATTTAAATATTATTATATGAAATTATTAGAAGGAAAAACTGCTGTTGTTACTGGTGCAGCCAGAGGAATAGGAAAAGCTATTGCTGTAAAATTAGCAGAACAAGGTGCAAATATTGCATTTACCGATTTAGAATATAATGATGCTGCTAAAGATGTTGAAAAGCAGTTACAAGATTTTGGAGTTAAAGCTAAAGGATATGCTTCCGATGCAAGTAAATTCGAGGAAACTCAAAATCTTATTGATGAAATTCAGACTGAATTTGGAAGTGTAGATATTTTAGTGAACAATGCTGGTATTACTATGGATACCCTCATGATGAGAATGACTGAGCAGCAATGGGATACAGTGATTTCTGTTAATCTTAAATCGGTATTTAACTTTACTAAAGCTGCACAAAAGTATATGTTAAAACAAAAATCAGGTTCAATTATTAATATGAGTTCTGTTGTGGGTGTTAGCGGTAATGCGGGACAAGCAAATTATTCTGCTTCAAAGGCAGGAATTATTGGTTTTACTAAATCTGTAGCTAAGGAATTGGGTTCGAGAAATATTCGTTGTAATGCAATTGCTCCAGGGTTTATCATTACCGAAATGACTGGTAAATTACCCGAAGACGTTGTAAAATCATGGGAACAACAAATTCCATTGCGTCGTGGCGGTACTCCTGAAGATGTAGCCAATACAACATTGTTCTTAGCATCTGATTTATCAACTTATGTTAGCGGACAAGTAATAAATGTTTGTGGCGCAATGAATACATAGTAAACTAATGCAAAAAATATTTTTAAAAGGGTACTTATTAACAAAAATAAGTGCCTTTTTTGTTATCAAATGGTATTATTTTTGCAGGGATATGTTTTAGTGAATTTAGTATCCTTAAAAATCATTATATAAATGAAATCAATTAAGCTTACAACAGTTTTAGGTGTTCTCCTTTTATTATTCTATAGTTGCGAACCATTAAGTACAATTAAAGTGGAAACGGTTGTTCCTGCTAATATAGAATTTCCAGGGACTTTTAATAAAATAGTATTTATAAATCTGGAGTCTGATCTTAATAATGATCAAAAGACAGATACCTTATTGTACAGAATAATTACACAAGAAATGAATTTAGGCTTTATTGATGCAATAAGAACTACTGCAGGAATTGATTCTTCTCGTTTTTTGTATCTAAAAGGATTGCCAAATAAAAATAGAGTATATAACGGAGATACTATATCGTGGTATTATTTAGGTGAAATTGCTAAAAAAAGTGATGCAGATATTTTTATTATTCTGGATTCCTTAAAAATGCAAATGAACAATGAAGAGTATACAGATCGTTATGCTTATCCTGTTGAATACTATAAATATAGAGAATTAAGAGTTAGTGCGTTTTGGAGTATGTACGATTTAGTTGAGAAAAAGAGATTGGATAAATTTAACTATGCCGATACTTTATATTGGGAAAAAATGGGTTATATGAAGTCAGAAGTTGAGAAAACGATGCCTGGAGTTGAGCAATGTATTCGCGAGGCAAGTTATTTTACTGCTGCGGATTATACTAAAAGAGTTTTTCCGGGTTGGGAGACTGAATTAAGATATTACTTTGTAACAGGAAATAAAGATTTTAAACTTGCTGCAGAGCTTGTAAAGAACAATAAATGGATGGAAGCTTCGGTTCTTTGGGAGAAATATACTAAAGACATAGACAAAGAAATCTCTAGTAGAGCATGTTTTAATCTTGCTTTAGCTAGCGAAATGACCGGAGAACTTGATACTGCCATTGCCTGGGCAGAAACATCAGAAAAAATAAAAAAGAAAAGCCGCACAAGGCATTATATCTACAATTTAAAGATGAGAAAAGCAGAGATAGAAAAACTTGGGAAACAAATTTATTAATTCTTCATTCTATCTTTAAAATGGATGCTTTTTATTAATTTTGGTGCCTGATCTTAAAAGTTATATAGAAATGTATCAAATCATCTTTTATTTTATAATTGGAATTTTAATTTTTGATTATTTACTTGAACAGTTTCTCGATTATTTGAATTCTACAAAAAGAAGCTCAGTGCTGCCTTTGGAGCTTAAAGGAATTTATGATGAACAGAAATATCAGGAATCGCAGAATTATGATAAAGTAAATCATAAGTTTTCAATCATAACAAGCAGTTTTAGCTTATTGTTAATACTTGTGTTTCTTTATTTTTCAGGATTTGCATTCGTTGATGATTTCGCACGATCATATTCTTCAAATTCAATTTACATTGCTTTAATGTTTTTTGGAATTATCATGTTTGTATCCGATATACTGAATATTCCATTTAATATTTACGATACATTTGTGATTGAAGAAAAATTTGGTTTTAATAAAACCACAGTTAAAACTTTTATTCTTGATAAGATCAAAGGCTGGATAATAACAGCTATCATTGGTGGAGGATTGCTCGCACTTATTATTTGGTTTTACAATACCGTTGGTGAATTCTTCTGGATATATGCTTGGATAGCCGTTAGTGCTTTTATGTTATTTATGAATATGTTTTATACTTCATTAATAGTGCCTTTATTTAATAAGCTAAAACCACTTGAAGAAGGCGAGTTAAAAACCGAAATAACTTCATTTTGTGCAAAAGCAGGTTTTAAACTCGAAAATGTATTTATTATTGATGGATCAAAACGAAGTACAAAAGCAAATGCATATTTTAGCGGATTAGGTAAGAAAAAGAAAATAGTTCTTTTTGACACATTAATAGAGAAATTAAGCAAAGAAGAGATTGTTGGGGTCTTAGCTCACGAAATTGGTCACTATAAGAAAAAACACACCTTAATTTCGCTTTTTTCGTCTATTCTACAAACCGGACTAACATTGTATATTTTATCTCTTTTTGTAGGTAATCCAGAATTGTCAAAAGCTTTAGGTTCTGATATTCCGAGTTTTCACTTGGGATTAATTACATTTGGATTCTTATATAGCCCAATTTCTACTATTATTGGTTTATTCATGAATGTTGTTTCAAGAAAAAACGAATACGCTGCAGACCAATTTGCTTCTGAAAATTATAAAGGCGTTCATTTACAAAATGCACTTAAGAAGCTTTCTGTTAATAACCTTTCGAATTTAACACCGCATCCGTGGTATGTATTCTTCAATTACTCACATCCAACTTTGTTGCAACGAATAAGTTTTATCGATAAATTCAATAAGTAAATAATGAAAGCAGAAATAATTACCATTGGAGATGAAATTCTTATTGGACAGACTATTGATACTAATTCTGCTTGGATGGCTAATAAGCTAAATCTATTAGGAGTTGATATTACCAGAATAAGTTCAATATCAGACAAAAGTAACGAGATAGTTAAAGCTTTGGATAATATATCAAAAGAAACAGATTTTGTATTTATTACTGGTGGATTAGGACCTACAGATGATGATATCACAAAAAAGACTTTAGCTGAATACTTTGGTACCAGACTTATTCAGAGCAAAGAAGTTCTTCGTCATATAGAGCAATTTGTAATTAAGCGAAAAGCTCACATGAACGAACGTAACGTGAGACAGGCTGATGTTCCAGAGAATTGTAAAATTATTGAAAATAAAATTGGTACAGCACCAGGAATGTGGTTTGAAAAGGATGGTTGTTCGATTATTTCGATGCCCGGTGTGCCTTTTGAGATGAAAGAAATGATGAGTAATTCTATTTTACCTCAGCTTTCAATTCGAAAGAGAGATATTCACATAATACATAAGATTGTTCTAACCCAAGGTGTTTCTGAGTCTAAGCTAGCAGAAATACTCGAATCATGGGAAGGTAATTTACCTGAATATATTTCATTAGCTTATTTACCCTCGCCCGGCCTAATTAAGCTTAGGTTAACAGCAAAAGGAAAAAATTTGCAATTATTAGAGAATACAATTTCTGAAAAGGTAAAAGATCTTGAGAAAACTATACCAGATTTAATTTGTGGCTACGACTCCGATAAACTCGAACAGCTTGTTGGAAAAATTCTTTTAGGAAAAGGTCAGACAGTAGCAACTGCAGAGAGTTGTACAGGAGGGAGTATTGCTCATCTTATTACTTCTGTATCAGGAAGTTCGCAGTATTTTAAAGGTGGAGTAGTTGCTTACGCGAATGAAATAAAAGAGAATGTATTAAATGTAAATAACAGTGATATAGATAAATACGGAGCTGTAAGTAAACAAGTTGTTGAACAGATGGCCATGGGTGTTTTAAACTTATTTAATTCAGATTTTGCTATTGCAACTTCAGGAATTGCAGGTCCAAATGGTGGAACTGACGAAAAACCTGTAGGAACAACATGGATAGCTGTGGCTAGTAAAACTAAACTGATTTCGAAGTTATATATTTTTGGAGATCAGCGTGATAGAAACATACAAAGAGCATCTTTAACTGCTCTGAACACGTTGCAAAAACTGGTCAACAAGAAAGAAATGTAATTTTTTATAAAAATAGTTTAAAATATTCTTGATTAATTAAATAAAATTCTCGTATTTTGCGATCTGTTTGAAATGAGATTAAATTGAAAAAGAAATGTCACAGATCTGTCAAATAACTGGAAAGAAAGTAATAGTTGGAAACAATGTTTCCCACTCGAAAAGGAGAACAAAGAGAAGATTTTTCCCGAACTTAATGGTAAAAAAATTATACCTCGAGGAAGAAGATCGTTGGATAACTCTTAAAGTTTCAGCCGCTGGTATTAGAAATATTACCAAAAAAGGCTTGAAAGTAGCTTTAAAAGAAGCCACAGAAAAAGGTTATATTACGAAATATTAAAAAGGAGGGCTTAGAAAATGGCATCAAGAAAAGGTAATAGAATTCAGGTAATAATGGAATGCACAGAACATAAAGAGTCTGGAATGCCTGGAACTTCAAGATATATTACGACAAAGAATAAGAAAAATACTACTGAAAGAATGGAGTTGAAAAAATACAATCCTATTCTTAAGAAAGTAACAGTTCATAAAGAAATAAAATAATAAGCTATGGCTAAGAAGGCAGTTGCAAGTTTACAAAAAGGTGCTGGAAGAAATTATACAAAATGTATAAAGATGGTTAAAACCGAAAACGGTTACCAGTATGCACAAGAAATGGTACATAACAATGACGTAAAAGAGTTCTTTGCTAAAAAGTAATTCTTATTTACATATAATTATATGAAAAGCTTTCTGATTTAAGGAAAGCTTTTTTTATTTCAGCTATTCGCTAAAATGTATTAAATTAGCAGCCTTACTTATTAATTCGAATAACAATTTTCATGGGAACATTTGGCATATTTTCAAAAGAGAAGAAGGATACTCTAGATAAAGGATTGGCAAAAACAAAAGAAAGTGTTTTTAAGAAACTTTCTAGAGCGGTTGTTGGTAAGTCTAAGGTAGATGACGAGGTTCTTGACAATCTTGAAGAAGTACTTATTACTTCTGATGTTGGAGTAGATACTACCTTGAAAATAATTGAAAGAATTGAAGAGAGAGTATCTAACGATAAATACTTAGGCACTGATGAACTCAATGAAATTTTGAAAAACGAAATAGCGACTTTATTAGAAGAAAATAATTCTGGAGATATTAATTTATCTTTTAATGCAAGTGAAGGTCCATATGTAATTATGGTTGTGGGAGTTAATGGTGTAGGTAAAACTACAACTATAGGAAAACTTGCTTATCAGTTTAAAAACTTAGGAAAAAGCGTTTGCCTTGGAGCTGCTGATACATTCAGAGCTGCAGCTGTTGATCAGCTTACAATTTGGGCCGATAGAACTGGAGTGCCAATTGTTAAACAAAAAATGGGTTCCGATCCTGCTTCTGTTGCATTTGATACCTTAACTTCAGCAAAATCAAACAATACTGACATAGCAATTATAGATACTGCAGGTCGATTGCACAACAAAGTTAACCTGATGAATGAATTGAGTAAAATTAAAAATGTGATGCAGAAGGTTATTCCTGGTGCACCGCACGAAATACTTTTAGTACTCGATGGATCAACTGGTCAAAATGCATTTGAGCAGGCAAAACAATTTACAAAAGCAACAGATGTTAATTCTCTCGCACTAACTAAGCTTGATGGTACTGCTAAAGGTGGTGTTGTTATAGGAATTTCTGATCAATTTAAGATTCCTGTAAAATATATTGGAATAGGCGAAGGAATGGAAGATCTTCAGATATTTAATAAGAAAGAATTTGTTGATTCTTTATTTTCCTAATATATAATTATCGATTTTTTATAAATACTTCATAAAACTTTATGAAAACCAAAGGCGTTAAAAAAGTTAACATCATTACGATGGGGTGTTCCAAGAATCTGGTTGATTCTGAATCTGTAATGAGACAGTTGGAATCAAGTGGTTTTCAGGTTGTTCACGATTCAAATAAACCTTCAGATATTGTAATAATTAATACCTGTGGTTTTATTAATGATGCAAAAAAAGAATCTATTGAAACGATTCTGCAATTTGAAGGACTTAGAGATACTAAGAAAATAGAAAAACTATTTGTATTTGGTTGTTTGTCTGAAAGGTATATGGAAGATCTTGAAAAGGAGATTCCTATGGTTGATAAATTCTTTGGAGTAAATAGTCTAAAAGAGTTAATTGAAGAAACAGGAGCAAATTATAAAGAAGAATTAGTTGGTGAACGTTTTTTAACAACACCTAAGCATTACGCATATCTAAAAATCTCTGAGGGATGCGACAGAACTTGTTCTTTTTGCGCAATTCCATTAATTAAAGGGAAACATGTATCGAGAACTATAGAAGAGCTGATAAAAGAAGCAGAATTCTTAATTCAGAAAGGAGTAAAAGAAATTATTCTTATTGCTCAGGATTTATCTTATTATGGTATTGATATTTACAAAGAATATAAGTTAGCAGAGCTAATTGATCGTCTTTCTGACCTGAAAGGCTTGAAATGGCTACGATTGCATTATACTTTCCCTGCAAAATTCCCTATGGATGTTTTAGAAGTAATGAAAGCTAAACCAAATATTTGCAGGTATATGGATATTCCTGTTCAGCATATTAGCGATAAGCTCCTAAAAATGATGCGAAGAGGAATAACAAAACAGCAAACTTACGACTTGATAAATCATTTTAGAAAGGAAATTCCTGGAATGGCACTCAGAACCACATTGCTTGTTGGGCATCCAGGTGAAACCGATGAAGATTTTAATGAACTTGTTGAATTTGTTCGTTTTGCTAAATTCGAAAGATTGGGTGTTTTTACATATTCCGAAGAAGAAAATACCTATTCAGCAATAAATTATAAGGATGATATTCCATTTTCAATTAAACAATCGAGAATGGAACAAATAATGGAAGTACAACGTGAGGTTTCTAATGAGTTGAATAAAAATAGGATAGGAGCTTTATATAATGTGCTTATTGAAAGAAAAGAAGGCGATTATTATGTTGGTAGAACCGAATTTGATTCGCCAGATGTTGATAATGAGGTAATTGTAAAGTCTGAAAGTAAGAGACTTCGTATCGGAAGTTTTTATAAAATAAGAATCACAGGCTCCGATGATTTTGATCTAACAGGAGAATTAGCATAAAAAAAGCCGGATAAAAACCGGCTTTTTTATTAGATATATTCTTTTGCAATTTTTATTGCTGTATTATAATCAGGCTCGTCGGTTATTTCAGGAACATATTCTACGTGCCTAACAATATTTTCTTTATCGATAACAATAACGCCTCTTGCAATTAAACGTAATTCTTCAATTAGAAAACCGTATTTCGAAGAAAAATCTAAATTTTTATGATCTGATAAGGTCGTAATATTATCAATACCTTCAGCGCCACAAAAACGACCAAGTGCAAATGGTAAATCATTTGATATTGCAAGAATTTCAACATCCTTGCTTAAAGTTGAAGCTTCTTTGTTAAATACATGTGCTTGCTTTGAGCATACTCCGGTATCAATAGAAGGGAATAAAGATAAAATCTTAACTTTTCCATCAAAATCAGATAGCTTAACTTCCTGAAAACTATTATTAGCAACACTAAAATCAACCGCTTTATCATTTACTTTTATTTCTTTACCAATTAAGGTTAAGGGATTTCCCTTTGAAGTAATTTTTGTATTATTTTTTTCCATATAATTTGATTTAAAATATTTGTATAAAAAAACCTTACTTGTAACATAAAAAGTAAGGTTTTGTTGAGTTAATTATTGTCTTTTTCTTTCGGTTTGAGCTTTTTTGTTTTCTTTTTTTGATCAATTACTATTTCATCTTTTTCTTTATCATAACCAACAAGTAAAGTATCTCCTTGTTTTAGAGCAGATCTGATGATTACTTCAGCCATTGGATCTTCAAGATACTTCTGAATAGCTCTTTTCAATGGACGAGCTCCAAAATCAGGATCAAATCCTTTTTCTGTAATATAATCCTTAGCTTCAACAGTTAATTCGATATTGTAACCTAGTGTATTTATTCTCTCATATAAACCTTTAAGTTCAATATCAATAATCTTGTAAATATCCTCTTTTACTAAAGAGTTAAATATTACAATATCATCAAGACGATTAATGAATTCAGGTGCAAATGAACGTTTTAAAGCATTTTGAATTACGCTTTTAGCATGCTGACTTGATGATTCCTGTTTTGCACGGGTTGAGAATCCAACTCCTTGTCCAAAATCTTTTAGTTGTCTGCTTCCTATATTAGAAGTCATTATGATTATTGTATTTCTAAAATCAACTCTTCTTCCAAGACTATCTGTAAGCTGACCTTCGTCAAGTACTTGCAATAATAAATGGAATACATCAGGATGTGCTTTCTCAATTTCATCAAGTAATATTACTGAATATGGTCTACGTCGAACTTTTTCAGTTAATTGTCCACCTTCTTCGTATCCAATATATCCCGGAGGAGCTCCCACAAGTCTCGATACAGAGAATTTTTCCATATATTCACTCATATCCATTCGGATAAGGTTATCAACACTATCGAATAAGTATAAAGCTAATATTTTAGCCAACTGTGTTTTACCAACACCAGTAGGCCCTAAGAAGATAAACGAACCAATTGGTTTATTCGGATCTTTTAGTCCTGCACGGTTTCTTTGAATTGACTTAACAATTTTAACAATAGCTTCATCCTGACCAATAACTCTGGTTTTAAGTTCGTCGCCCATTTTCATTAGACGAGAACCCTCGGCTTGAGCAATACGTTGAACTGGAACACCTGTCATCATTGCAACAACTTCTGCTACTTCTTCTTCACCAACTTGTTCGCGATTTTTAACAAGCTCTTTTTCCCAGTTATCTTTTTCTTTATCAAGAGCTTCAATCAATTTTTTCTCACTATCTCTGAAATTAGCTGCTAACTCAAAGTTTTGATTTTTTACTGCAGCAACTTTTTCAGCTCTAACAGTTTCAATTTGTTTCTCAAGATCTATAATCTGGCTTGGAACAACAATATTTGAAATATGCACTCTAGATCCTGATTCATCCAATGCATCAATTGCCTTATCTGGTAAATGCCGATCGCTAATATATCGCATTGTAAGCTTAACACAAGCTTCAATAGCATCATCTGTATAAGTTACATTATGATGATCTTCATAACGTCCTTTAATATTATGTAGTATTTCTGCTGTTTCTTCCTCGGTGGTAGGGTCTACCATGATTTTTTGGAATCTTCTCTCTAAAGCACCATCTTTTTCGATATGTTGACGATATTCGTCCAGAGTTGTTGCACCAATACATTGAATTTCGCCACGAGCAAGAGCAGGTTTTAACATATTAGCTGCATCAAGCGATCCAGTTGCACCACCGGCGCCAACAATAGTATGAATTTCATCAATAAATAGAATAATATTGGTCGACTTTCCCAGCTCATTAAGAATAGCTTTCATTCTTTCTTCAAACTGACCTCTGTATTTTGTTCCAGCAACAATTGAAGCTAAATCAAGTGTAATAACTCTTTTATCGAATAAAACACGTGATACTTTTCTCTGAATAATTCTTAATGCCAGACCTTCCACTATTGCTGATTTACCAACACCAGGTTCGCCAATTAAAACTGGATTATTCTTTTTTCTTCGACTTAAAATTTGTGCTAATCGTTCAATTTCCTTTTCGCGACCAACAATAGGGTCAAGAGCATTATCTTCAGCAGCCTTAGTAAGATCTATTCCAAAGTTATCTAGTACCGGAGTTTCCGATTTTGATTTCTGACCTGCTTGAGAAGAACCACCGCCGCTACTTTTACCCGAACCGAAAGGCATTTCATTTTCTTCATCCTCAAAATCGGCTTTAGCTTCGGGTTGGAAGCCTTCAATTTCAGTTCTAATACTTTGATAATCTAAACTTTGTTCTTCAAGAATTTGTGTTACAACACTGTTCTCATCTTTTAGAATAGATAGTAATAAATGACCTGTATTTATTGTTGAACTGTTAAAAGATTTTGCTTCTAAATAAACAAGTTTTAAAGCTCTTTCAGCTGTTTTAAATAAAGGAATATTATCTGTGTCCGTTATTTTGAAGTTTTCTTCTGATCTAATTCTGAATTCAATAGATTTTTTTAGTGTTTTCAGATCGATATTTAAATTCTCAAGTACAGTAACAGCAATACCTTCACCCTCACGTAAAATACCCAACAGAAGGTGCTCTGTTCCAATATATGCATTGCCAAGACGAACAGCTTCTTCTTTACTGTAACTTAAAACATCTTTTATTCTTTGAGAAAATTTTGCGTCCATGTTTTTATAATAATATGTTAAAAAGAATTCGGTTTTTTATCCTACAAAATTAATATAACCATACTTAAAATTAAAATAAATAAATTAATAACAGAAATAAATATCTATATACATGCAAAAACAATTTTTTAGAATCAATAATAAAAGTTAAAACAAATTAATAATCAAGTTGTTCGAATACATTTTGGGAACATAAAAAAAAATGTTTAGAAATGCATATCGTTATGAACAAAAATATGTTGAAAAAACGTAATTATAAGCCGAAAATATTCGTTTAAAAAAGGCTATTTTAGTACTTTTGTATGAATTTTAAAAATTAGGATAAAATCAATTTAAAAGCTTGATATATGGCTGAAGGAGAAAGAATAGTAAAAATTAATATTGAAGAGGAAATGAAATCGGCCTACATTGATTATTCGATGTCGGTTATTGTTTCAAGAGCGCTTCCTGATGTGAGAGATGGATTTAAACCTGTACACAGAAGAGTATTATATGGAATGTCGGATCTCGGTCTTGCATCAAACAAAGCACATAAGAAATCTGCAAGAATCGTAGGAGAGGTGCTTGGTAAGTACCATCCACATGGTGATTCGTCGGTTTACGAAGCAATGGTTCGTATGGCACAACATTGGTCATTACGTTATCCGCTTGTTGACGGACAAGGTAACTTCGGTTCAGTTGATGGTGACAGCCCTGCAGCAATGCGTTATACAGAAGCAAGATTGAAAAAAATATCTGAAGAGATTTTAAAAGATCTTGATAAAGATACAGTTGATTTTCAATTAAACTTTGATGATTCGCTTCAAGAACCAACTGTTCTACCAACGCGTATCCCAACATTATTAGTAAATGGCGCTTCAGGTATTGCGGTTGGAATGGCTACAAATATGGCTCCTCATAATTTGAGCGAGGTTATTGATGCTACAATTGCATATATCGATAATAAAGAAATTGAAATTTCTGAAATGATGCAGTACCTTAAAGGTCCTGATTTTCCAACAGGAGGTATTATTTACGGATTTCAAGGAATAAAAGATGCTTTTGAAACTGGAAGAGGAAGAATCGTTGTACGTTCAAATTCTGAAATAGAAACAGATTCACACGGAAGAGAGAAGATTATTATTACTGAGATTCCGTATATGGTAAATAAGGCTGAATTGATTCGTAAAACAGCTGAATTGGTAAACGAAAAGAAAATAGAAGGTATTACCAATATTAACGATGAATCTGACCGTAACGGAATGCGAATTGTAATTGATGTTCGTAAAGATGCAATTGCAAATGTTATTCTTAATAAGTTATTTAAGTATACTCAACTTCAAACATCCTTTAGTGTAAACAATATTGCACTTGTTAAAGGAAGGCCTAAGGTTCTTAATGTTAAGCAATTAATTCAGTATTTCGTAGAACATAGACATGAGGTAGTTGTAAGACGAACTCGTTATGAATTAGATCAGGCTGAGAAAAAAGCTCATATCCTTGAAGGTTTATTAATTGCACTTGATCATTTGGATGAAGTAATTGCATTAATCAGAGCTTCAAAAACTCCGGATGAAGCGAAAGTTGGCTTAATGGAGAAGTTTGAATTATCAGAAATTCAAGCTAAAGCTATTCTTGAAATGAGATTGCAGAAACTAACTGGATTAGAGAGAGATAAGATTAAGGAAGAGTATGCGGAGCTTATGAAATTAATCGAGTATTTAAAAACAATACTTGATGATGAATCTTTAAGAATGAAAATTATTAAAGATGAGCTTATTGAGGTTAAAGATACATACGGAGACGAAAGAAGAACAGATATAGTTCCTGATGAAGGTGAATTTAATCCGGAAGATTTTTATGCTGATGAAGATATGGTTGTTACTATTTCTCATTTAGGATATATTAAAAGAACACCGGTTACTGAATTTAGAACACAAAACCGTGGAGGTGTAGGAGCAAAAGGAAGTACAACACGAGATGAAGATTTCCTTGAGCATATGTTTATTGCTTCGATGCATAATACAATGTTGCTTTTCACTGAAAAAGGTAAATGTTTTTGGTTAAAGGTTTATCAGATACCAGAAGGAGCAAAAACTACGAAAGGTAGAGCTATCCAGAATGTTATAAACATTGAACCTGAGGATAATGTGAAAGCATTTATCAACGTTCAGAATCTGGATGATAAAGAATATATTGAGAACAATTATATTGTAATGTGTACCAAAAAAGGTATCATTAAGAAAACTCAGCTTGAAGCATATTCACGTCCACGACAGAATGGTGTAAATGCAATAACAATTAAAGATGGCGACCAATTATTAGAAGCTAAGCTTACCGATGGTAAGAGTAATATTATTATTGCGACACGTGAAGGTAAAGCTATTCATTTTCCAGAACAGAAAGTTAGATCAATTGGAAGAACAGGAGCAGGAGTAAGGGGGATTTCTTTAAGTAAACCAGATGACGAAGTAATAGGAATGGTATGGGTTGAAGAGTCTGATAACGAGATTCTTGTAGTTTCTGAAAAAGGTTTTGGTAAACGATCAAGTATTGATGCTTACAGAATCACAAATCGTGGTGGAAAAGGTGTTAAGTCATTGAATATTACCGAGAAAACAGGAAAAATGATTGCCATTAAAGGGGTGAGTGATGAAATGGATCTTATGATTATTAATCGTTCAGGAATTACCATAAGAATGGCAGTTTCAGACCTTAGAGTTACAGGCAGAGCAACACAAGGTGTAAAATTGATTAATTTAAGAAAAGATGATTCAATTGCAGCAGTTACTCAGGTAATTTCAAAGGAAGAAGAAGAGGTTGAAATATCAGAAAACACAGAAGAAAATACCGAGATAGATAATAATTCTGAAGAATAGTTTTAATTTTCGGTATAAAATTTGTCATACTATAAATAAATTATATTTTTGAAAAAAAATAAAAACCTAAATTGAGCATTATGAAAATGAAAAAATTTATATCAATATCGTTAACGATGGTGCTTTCTATGCTAATATTAGCTGGAAATATACAGGCACAAAAAAAGTATGTTACTAAAGCTTTAGATTGGGCAGAAAAAGGTGAATATTTGGATACAGCCTTAGTTTTACTTGATATGGCTTTAGAAAACGAAAAAACAAAAGATTGGGCTAAAGCTTATTATGCTAAAGGGATGGTGTATAAAGCTGCTGCAAATTCTGAAAATGAGGAATTTAAGAATTTAAGCAAATATCCTTTAATTGACGCAACTAACAATTTTGAAAAAGCTTTAACTGCAAGAGGAGTTGGAAGCATTCAAACTATATTAGAACTTGCAATGTTAAATTTACCTAACGAAATAACAAACTCAGCGGTAAATTATTATAATGATGAAAAATATAAAGCTGCATTTGTGTTTTTTGAAAAAGCATATGAGTTGAAGAAATTAGAATTATATGGTTCTGAAACCGACACTGCAATTATATATAATACAGCATTAATGGCGCAGAGATCAGAAGATTTCGATAATGCTATTAAATATTATAATATGGCTGTGGAATTAAATTATGGAGCAGGCGACACTTATGTCTTACTTGCAGATGCTCACAAGCAAAGCGGTGATACAGCAAGTTATGTGAAAACACTAAAGAGTGGATTTGAACTATATCCTGATAATCAAACTCTATTAGGAACATTAACTAATTATTTTTTAATAGAATCTGATAATCCTAAGGAAGCAATTGAATACTTGGAATTAGCAATATCTAAAGATCCTAGCAATTCAAGATTATATTCTGGAAAAGCAATGTTTTATGATAAAATGGGAGAAACAGATAAATCAATTGAAAACTATAAAAAGGCAATTGAATTAGACGATGAGTTTTTTGAAGCTCAATATAATCTAGGAGTATTATATTTTAACCAAGGAATTGCATTAACTAATGTTGCAAACGAAATAAAGGACAATGCAAAATATGCAATAGCAAAAGAAAAAGCTGATAACAAATTTAAAGAATCAGTTCCTTATCTTGAAAGAGCGTATGAATTAAATCGCGAAGACAAATCTTTAGCTAATACTTTAAGCCAACTTTATTATCGTTTACAAATGAATGATAAATACGAAGCTATAAATGAAGAAATAAATAACTAAGATTAAAGGGCAGGGAGTTCATATTACGACTCCCTGTTTCTTTAAATATCCTATTTAACATAATATAAATTATAGGACAAAACCCAGCAAATTGTTTATATGTGGAATTCAGCCTTCGAGTGCCTCAGGCTTCGATTATTTCGTAGGCTGAGGCTCTCGAAGCCTACAACACAATTTGCGGCTAACCCACAATACCTTAATTTGTAACCTATAATAATATTATGTCTCCGTTTACAACTTCGCCCTACGGGTAAATAGTGTGCTTCGAGTTTACTTTATTTAGTTAATAAAAAAAATTGTATTTAATAAGTATAAATCATAACTTGCTTATATTTAAGTAGTAAATAAATAATAATACTAATTAAATATTTTTTATATGGAAACCAATTTACTAAATGAAATTGATTTTAAATGGGTGGAGAAATCTGAAAAACGATGTTTAAGAATAGCTATCCATGGACACTTTAATGAGAAAAATGCTAAAGTGGCAGTTTCAAAATGGAGAGAAGAAATATTTTCTAATATTAAACAGGGAGAAAAAGTAAATATTATATGTAATTGTAGTAAAATGACTAGATATGATCCAGAAGCTAGAAAATTATGGCAACAAACTATTAATGAGTTAAAATCTCAAATTGATCATTTATGGATAATTTCTAACAATAAACTATTCAAAACAGCCGCAGTTACTATGGGTTTTTTAACAAAATTTAAAATAAGAACTGCAGATTCTGAATCAGAAATTTGCATAAAATAATTTTTTACAAAAGTTTTATTACGTAATAAAGAGTTTAATATAAATAGTGCGAGAAAGGAGAATTTTTATTTTTCCTACCCGTTGAAATAAGATTTGAGCCTGTTTTGTAGAAACATTCGACCATAGTGTGTCTTAAAATATTTCTCTCTTTTTAAGGCATCCTGTTGCTGCATACAGGCTTCATAGTAAATTAATTTGAGTGGTCTTCTGTTTTTAGTAGATTCAACATAACCATTCTGGTGTTGTTCAAATCTTAATTTCATCGGGCAAGCCCTAAAAAAGTAATTAACGACGAAGTCCTCACGAACACCTCTTTAATTTTAATTTGTTCGTAATTAATGAGCGAAGCTTTCAGTGTGATAACGATCGAAATTATGTTAAAATTTGCGATTCGTTACGCAAATATATTTATTATTACTCGTGATCGTTTCCTTCCCACGACCTGACTAAAACAATTCAAAATGAGTTTGCCCTTGATTAGAATTTAATTTTTAAGGGAATTACACACTTCTATTTTAAATATGCCATTCTAAGACGGCTATTATTGTAGAAATCGTTTTTGCAGGTAAATTGTTAGATTAATTCAAATATTCGATTGTAGACGAGTTAAGATTCCTTTAAAGATATAAACGAATGCTCCGTAGTTTTCGTAGAGTTAAAATAACTTTTTTTGGTATTAACGACTTACGACTATTAATTCTAATATTGCAATTTTATACCTGTCGCACATAAACTAATTCTTCTAAAACACTTCTTTACAAAATTATTATGATGCCAGAAAAGCCTTAAGTTAGTTTGGAATATGAACTTTGTGTGGTATAACGCTTTTTTTCTTAAATTTGGAAAAAGATCACTAAAACAAAATAGAGATGAAAAGATTATTAATAATATTAGTAATATCAATTGGATTATTTGCATGTCAGCCAGAAGGACAAATTTATATTGAACACCAAGAATTGTCTCCCGGATTAGAATGGTTAAAGAAAGACACACGTGAATTTAAAGTACCGATTGAAGACAATAGTATTTCATATAATATGAGTTTATCTTTTAGATATGTTACTGGTTTTCAAGATAACTTTGTTAAAGTTAAAGTTACTGAAACTAGCCCGAGTGGCAAAGAAATTGTGAAAGAATACGATTTAAAAGTACGAGAAGAAAACGGGGATTATATTGGAGAAGCTGGTTATGAAATTTGGGATAGTAATCACTTAATAGAGCTAAATGTAAAATATGATGAATTGGGGCTTTATAAATATGTAATAGAGCACAACATGCCTAATGATCCTGTAAGTAATGTTATGGAAATAGGTGTAATTTTAGAAAAATCAAAATAAATATTTCCTGTATTGAATTTGAACTCTATTTAGTCTACATTTTTATTGATTTCTGTTTTTGAATTATATAAATGGAGAAATGCTTTTTCTCCATTTTGTTTAATGAAAGTTTGGTTGTCAATAAAATTCTGTCCATATTTTTCCCAACTTTTGGAAAAAGCTTTAAATTTTTTACATGGAAAGTCATCACATTGGTAACAATGTGTTATTTCTCTTTCTGCACAGCATAAATGAAAAGTTTTACACTTTTCACATCTTTCAGAGTTTATTTTAGCGCCCGGACATGGCTTTCTTTCTCTAATAAAATTTGGACAACCACCGCAAAATACTCCGCAAGCAGGAACTCTTCCATTGTATAATTTTAGGCTTGTCATAATTTTTTTTACTTTGTATTTTGTTGGTATTCTTCAACAATTAATTTAGCTTGCTCATAATCATTACTACTGATAATAATTTTAACAGCACCTGCACCACCTGCTGAAACTTGCCACGGAGCTATTGTACCCATATTTTCGTCTTTCAGAAAAGTCTCTATCTTAGAATTTTTCAATAAACTACTAACAATTTCAGCGTCTAATGATGAACCTGCAAATATTTCAACCATGTCATTCTTTTTGTCTTTTTTCATATTTTTATTTAGAACGTTTGTTTATAGCTAGTTCTTATATGGGATACGTTCCGCATTTTCAGTTTTACTAGTTTTTGTTTTAATAACTCATGAATATAGTAAAAAATTTAGAAGTCTGAAATGTTTAGAACTTTAGTGTATTGTAAATAAAAGACATAGAAGTCTTTTATTAATTAACAACTATTGTTTTCGTAGTTCACTTCTCAACCATTTCTTTTCATCCTAATAGCCTATCAGCAGGTATTTTTAAGTTTGGATTGTACGAGAAAGTAGATTTTTTATTTTCTTAACCTAAATAATCAATTAATTATTGTTTATATGCGAATTATACAGCCCTTGAGAGCACTTCAATATGCTGTCTTCGAGAGCTAGTTTGTTTGCTTGTCTTCGAGAGCCTCAGACTGCGCTTTGTTGTGTCTGTAGGCTGAGGCTCTCGAAGCCTATGTGCCCCAAGCATTCGAAGATTATTTATTTTGGTAAATCCCTATGTGCAACCGACAATCCGGGTAAATCTTCAGGTTTAGATTTAATCAATGCTTCTTTCTTTTTTCTGTTCCAACCTTGTATTTGTTTTTCGCGGTAAAAGGCTTGGTCAATTCGCTGAAATTCTTCAAAATATACTAATTCAACAGGTAGTCTCTTGGCAGTATGATTTGCTCCTTCTCCATTCTGATGTTGTAATAATCTACGTTCAAGATCAATTGTACTACCCGTGTAGTAAGTACCATCGGCACATTCCAATATATACATGTATCCTGTAGGCATTATCTCGATTATTTATATGTAATTTTTAAAAATACATTTTTTTATGTAATCTTTAGGATAATGACTAATACAGTCTTGGACAGCACTTCAATTTGCTGTCTTCGAGAGCCTCAGACTGCGCTTTATTGTGTTTGTAGGCTGAGGTTCTCGAAGCCTACAACTTCCTATACAATCGATAATAAAACCAAGCTGCAATACTTCCTATAAAAGAAAATAAAGCTAACATCCAAAACACATGTTGGTGTCCCTCTGCTCCTGGCGAATTTTCTAAGAGATATCCAATGGCTGGGCCGGCGAATACATCTGGAGTATAGCCTATTAGGGAAATTAGGCCTACTGCAGTTCCTGTAAGAATCAATGGTATTTGTCCTCTTTGCATTACTGCAAAGTATAAAGATCGTGCTGCATATACTCCTGTAGCTACAATTAATATAGAAATAAAAAACAAAGCTGTAGCTGAAGCTGTAATCAAACCCAAAGCGAATAATAATGCTCCCAGGAATGAAATTACAAAACTAAGAACCAACCAAAAGGTGATTTGTGAGCGGTCTGCCATTACACCGATTAAGATTCCAATAACAGGGCGTACAAATAGCAAGAAAGTACCTACTTGCGCCGATTGCACTTTGTTATACAGCATTACATCCTGGGCAAATAACGAAAATACATCGGTTATTTTGTATCCTACATATGCACATAAGATAATTACCATTAGCAACCAAACCGAAGGCAAACGCAATACTTCACGTATTTGTGATATGCTTATTTTCTCTAATATGACCTGCTTTTTTGTTTTAGAGTCTAATTTCAGAAAAAACCATACCAATATGCCAACAAGAAAAACTATTCCAGAGGAAACCAGTATCACATTCTTAAAGGCTGCTCTGCTATCAGAGACTGTCAACTTAGAAATTTCTGAAGTAATAAATAACGAAAATGTGAGTACACCAATTGTTCCAAATAAAGCTCCTACTAATCCGCGTCCACCGTCTAAAAAGCCAAATGCTTTGCCTTGTGAATTAGATCCACCCCATATTCGAGTAGCTTTGATCATAGGAGCCCAAAATAAAAAAATGGTAGTAAATCCCCAATAGCCATAAAGTACTTTTAATACTGAATAACTTGGAAATGAAGCATAAATCAATCCTCCTAAAGCAGTCATCCATAGTGCTATGGCAATTAATTTTCTTGGAGGAAACTTATCGGCTAAGGGGCCACCGAAGAGATAAGATAATAAGGCTACAATTCCATATACCGAAAAACAAATACCTAACTGAAGATTGTCAAGGTCAAACACCTCAAGCACTGTAGGTCTAAATACACGCGAAAGAACAAATGGAAGAATAAATACAGATTCTCCAGCCAAAATAAGCACTAAGAGAAAGTGCCAAGGAACTTTTTTTTGATTCATTTCGTTGAATGAATTTGACTTTTAAAATATAAGTGTACTGATTTTTTGCCGAAAAATAACATTTTTGCTTATAAAAAGGATCACTTCATTCTCATTTTACATCCTTTCATTTCGAAAAAAAACCTGCCAACATGCAGGCTTAATAGTTTTAGGATTCTGTTATTCGATTGAAATCATTCAAGCTGCTTTGTGATTCTTCTTTCTTACTAAGTTTCTTTTTGTTGTATTTCGAGTTATTGATTTATCTCCAAGTTTAATAAATGCTACCCCAGTTAGAACCAATGCACTTGCAATAATAATTTGTGAATTTATTTCTTCATTTAGGATTAACCAACCTAAAAATAAAGCAACAATTGGATTTACATAACTATAAGTTGAAACTAATCCAGGATTTACATTTTGAATAAGGAAAGTAAATGCAGAAAGCGCTAATATTGATCCAAAAGTAATCAAGTATATAAGTGCTAATATGGATTCAAAATTATAAGAAATTAGTCCGAAATTATGAAATTCATTTGTAAATCCAGCTAATATAAAATTGGCTAAGCCACCTGCAAACATTTGAATACTAAGATTTAATGAAATATTCTTTGGTTTATCTAGCTTGGTTCCCAAAATAGCACCTATCGACCATAAAATTGTAGCAAAAATTATAATAAAGAAAGGCAAATATGGTATATCCTTCATGTTGGCAAAATCCTTAAAACCAACCAATAATAGAATTCCTAAAAATCCTAACAAAATCCCTATCCAAACAATAATTTTGGGTTTTTGAGATTTGTTTATTATCATATCAAAAATTATAAACCACAATGGTAATAAACTCATTATTACGCATGCTACTCCCGACGAAATGTATTTTTCAGACCAAGCTACTAATCCAGTACCACCTGCAAACAATAAAATACCAATCAACGAGGAATTGATAAACTGTTTTTTAGTTATCCTATTTTTGCCTTTTATAAAAAGGAATATATATAGAAGTAATGCAGCTGAAATAAATCTTATCCCCATTGAAATAAAAGGAGGACTAGTTTCAACAATAACTCTTATTGCAAGATAGGTAGAACCCCAAATTATATATACCGCTAAAAATGATATTAATATTTTTAATATTTTATTATTCATCTTTGTAATTACTTAAAGGTATTGACAATGTTTCTTTTTCAGTATCCATAACAATTTCGGAACGAGTATCCGTAACACCTTCTATCTTTAATATAACATCACGAAGGAAACGATAAAAATTCGGAGTATCTTTTGCTCTAACTTTTAAAAGATAACAATCCTCTCCCGCTACATGATGAATTTCTTGAATTTCAGGATATTTATTAAATGAATCAAAAAAATGAGAGTAAGATTGATTCGGCTCTGTTTTGATATAAACAAAAGCTAAAAATTTACAATTCAAAATCATAGGATCAATGCAGGTATGATATCCCTTGATTATCTTCAATTTTTCCAATCTTCGTATTCTTTCGAGTGTTGCAGATGGTACCAGATTTACCCTTCTGGCTATTTCAGCATTTGTTTCACGCGCATTTTCCTGAAGAATTTCAAGTATTTTTATATCTATCTCATCAATTTTTACTTTATTCATATCTATAATTAATTTTTTGTTAAAGATACATACGAAACATACTTGTAGCAATTATTATTCTGTATATTTAGTAAAAAGTAAACTATGTACATTTAAAGTGTACTGATAGAGAATATAATTTGCTATCATGATTTCAAAATATGAAAATTTCGAATAATATTCGGACTCGATCTTTTTGTTTTTTATTAATAACTGTAGATAATTTTCATATTTAGAAATTTCAATAAAGAAAGGTCACCTTTTTTATTTAAGAATTATTAGATAAAAAGTGTTGATTGAAGAACTTGCCCTTTCTATCTTAGGAATTGACAGAAATAATAGCCTAATAATTATTTATAAAAATCTTTCATAGGATTGAGATAATGCTCTATCCAACCCGATTTGTATTTTTCAACATCAGATTTTGATAAATTCCAATGATTTAGAATAAATAAGGTTTTATCTGCTGATAATTTTTCAAATAAAACCTCAAGAACTGAATCTTCGTCTTGTTCTTTAAATTCTGAAGTTTTCCAAGAATGTAAAATTCGTTTATTAGGTTCTAATTCTTTTATAGTGCCAGAAATATATCCATCCCAACATGTAAACGCAGAATTTATTTTGTTACTTATATGAGCTTCACCTCCAGTAAATAATGAATGCGCCTTACTATCAAGCCAATCATTATACAATTTCTCAGAATCTACAGAAAGTTCTATTTCTAAATGAATTTTATTTACTATCATTAGATTTTTTGTTTAAGCAGTAAACATGATATCAAAGAATGGAACAATTTCCTGTTAGGATAGTTCATCTGTAATTATTGAAAATCAAAAGTGTGAGAGATAAAATTTGGTGTGCTAATTAAAATTTGAAAAGATCCTTAATTTCGGTAAAATGATCATTTTTAACCTATTTTTGTATAAAAAATAGCTAGATACCTAATAATAAAAAGCTAATGAAGATTCTTCTAAATTGCCTACCTCCTGCTGATGTAAATAGTCCTTCTATTTCACTTTCCATACTTAAAAAGTTTATGGTAAATAATGGTTTTGAAACTGAAATAAAATATTGGAACTTTTTATTGTCCTTTATGTCTGATTATGTGGAATCCGAAGATACTGAAATTAGAATTCTTCCTTTTCTCTCAATCTTAAATGATCGTGATAATAATACAAAGGGAAATAATAGAATTATTTCCTTACTTCAAAAATTAGATGCTACATATAAAACGATTAATCCGGTGTATTATTCAGAGTTTTTACAAACTACGAAAGATGAAATTTTCGAGATTATACGTGGTGAGATAGCAAAAATTAATTTTAGTGAGATTTTACTTTTTGGTATTACTGCCAAGTACAATCAATGGATTCCAGGAATGATCTTAGCAGAGGAGATAAAAAAAATAGCACCCAATGCAAAAATTGTAGTTGGTGGATTTGGTAGTGAAAAAGAAGCTCAGGAAGCAATGAAAATTTGTTCTTATTTCGACTTTGTAACATGGGGCGAAGGCGAATATCCATTGTTAGAATTATCTGATCAAGTAAAAAAAGAAAATCCGGATTTTGATGTAGTTCCTCGTCTGATATATCGCGAGACAGAAGAAATAAAGCAATCATCGACAAGTAAAAGTAATTATTTAGACTTCGAAAATTATATATTCCCCGACTATGATGATTATATAAATAATTATCCACGATCTGAAAATACGGATCAGATAAGCGTTCCGATAAATACAATCCGTTCTTGTTATTGGATGAAATGTAAATTTTGCGATTTTAATAAAGGTTATAAATTGCGAACCAGAAGTCCTGAATGCATTGTAAATGAAATAGATCACATAACAAGTGAGTACGGTATTACAACATTTTCTTTTGTTGATAGCGATACTTTTGGCAGTAAAGAGCATTTCGAAAAATTACTAGATTTAATTATAGAATTGAAATATAAAAACGAAGAAGATTACATTTTCTGGGCAGAAATTATTCCAAATTCTACGTTTAATGCACAGATTATGGAGAAAATGGCCATTGCAGGCTTTAAAAACATCTTTATTGGATACGATGCTCTCTCCGATTCATTATTACAGAAGATGAATAAGAATAACAGCTTTTCTGATAATTTATTTATTGTAAAACATTCAATTAAGAATGGCATTACTCCGACTGCTAATGTAATTAAACATGTGCCCAATGAAACTGAAAGTGATGTGCATGAATGCATCAATAATCTTCATTTTTTACGATTTTTTTATAATAATAGTATTGTGCCATTTTCGCATATATTCGTGGATTTGGTGCTTTCATCAACATCAAAATACTACTCTGAAATGTCGGTTGATGATAGAAATAAATATAACACGGATGATTTAACATATTTAATGTCGGATTATTTTTCAAATAGTAAAGATCGTTTCCGTTTATTCAGATATAAAAAAGATGTACCTGATAATGCAAAGGAATGGCTTAAACTGGTTGAAATAGAAGATTACTATAAAAGCAATAAGTTTTCGTACAAAACTCAGAAGAATGGCGGTGTATTGTACTATACAGAATATTGCAATGAAACGGAAATTGAAAATATTGTATTTGGTGAGTCGGAATATGAATTAATTTTAAAATCGCTTGAATACAAAGTGCTTAGCCTAGCTGAATTACATGCAGATTTGAAAAAAACATATCCTGATATTATAGAAGACAGATTAAAAGAATTGCTTTTAAATCTGAAAAAAGCATATTTAATTTATTTCAATACTGATTATTCAAATATTGTTTCAGTAATAGAGTTGAAGAATTAGATACTTTCCTTATGCTTAGTGTTATTTGATGGATAATTAATTTGCATAAAGCAATTTTTAATTATTTAAGAAATTTACTATTTGTTTGATCATATTACCATCTTGATCAACTGCGGTTAAAATATGCTCACCTTCGCTTGCAAAAAACTGTATTTGATGAAATTCGGAAGTTTCTCCAAGGTATTCATTATCGATATGCCAAAATACCTTTTTCTCAGGATACCGGTGTGCAATTTCAAATACAACCATCTGTAAATTTCCATCTATATCTCGCGGTATGTATATGTTAGTTGAATTTATTGGATACACAAATTGCATGCTTGTGATCTTATTTTTTTCCTCGCAACCCGGTTTATATGGTGGTAATTGCCTGTAAAGCGGATTTTTCCTTTTGTAATACCATTCCCAAGCCGGTGGCAATACAAACCAGGAAACATGAAGCATATTTTCAGGCTTCTCACATTTTGAGCTAAGTCTATATCTTTTATCTTTATCTAAATGTACTAATTTATGATATGGACATGCATCAGATTTTAAACCTGCTTCAGGAATATACATAGAATCGATATTTATACATAAATGAGATGCTCGATAACCACTTTCTCTGCATATGGGTACCTGAATTAAATCATCGTACGGTTTGGTATACCAGGAAGAATGAGGAAGTTGATCGAAGATTTCAAACAATACCGGTGCTGCTGCTACGGTTCCAATCAAGCCCGGTCGCCCCTCTCCGTCTGCATTTCCAGCCCAAACAGCTACTAAATAATCTTTGTTTATACCCACTGCCCAAGCATCTCTATATCCATAGCTTGTTCCAGTTTTCCATGCTATTTTGTGGGAAGATGAAAAGGATTCCCATCCCAGTTCATTTTGGGGTCTGTTAACTTTTAAGAGAGCTTCAAGCGTTAACCAAATTGAACTGGCACCAATAATTTGTTTATCATCTGAAAACTCTGGATGTTCATTGTGTTTTAAATCGTTTTGCAAAAGAATAGGTTCGTGAAAATCTAATTTATTATACATAGAACTATTTGATGTATAGTTATTTAATATACGTCCAAAGCTTGAATAAGCACCTGCTAAATCCCATAGCGATACTTCTGCTCCTCCAAGAATTAGTGATAGTCCATAATGGTCGCTTGAGTGAACCATATGTCTGAAATTTAACCTTTTAAGATAATCTAAAAATCTACCTACACCGAATTCATGTAACATATGTACTGCGGGAACATTTAAAGATCTTGATAAAGCATTTGAGGCATGAACAGTTCCGTCGTAGTCGCGATCATAGTTTTTAGGCGAATATCCTTTCATTTGAGTAGGAATATCCGGAACTAATGATTCTGGAAGTATATCACCATTATCGAGCATAAAAGCATATAAAAAGGGCTTTAAAATGCTTCCTGAACTTCGTGGTGCTGTAATAATATCTACTGAATTACCATGATCCTTAGAATTTTTGTTAGTTGTATTTCCAACATACGAAACAACCTCTCCTGTTTCTATTTTTACAACAATGGCTGCTAAATTATGTATTTCGTTAGAAGCTAATGTTTTATGATGTCGGCTTATGACTCTATTTACATTTTTCTGTAATCTAACATCAATACATGAATGAATTTTTGTTTCTTTTTGTGTATTATTTAATCGATCTAATAAATGAGGTGCAATACGTGGTAATCGATGGGGCTTTTGAGGTAATCGCTCCATTAAGGCCAATTCATATTCGGTTGAATCAATTTCGTTATTTGTGAGTAACTTTTTAAGCAGAAAGTCTCGTTTCCTCTTGAGCTTCGGCATATTCTTTCCGGGACGAATCAAGGATGGTGCATTTGGAAGAATTGCTAATGTTGCAGATTCGGCCCACGAAAGTTGGTGTGGTTTACGTCCATAATACCTCCACGATGCAGCTTCTAAACCAACTACATTTCCTCCAAAAGGCGCATTAGATGCATATTTTCTAAGAATTTCCTGTTTAGAATATTTTAAATCTAGTTTCAGAGCTCTTATTAGCTCAATAATTTTTTGCCATATTGTACGCTTTGGATTATCATAACTCATGCGTATAACTTGCATTGTTAGTGTGCTTCCTCCACTTACAATTTTTCCTTCTTT